>Ga0209415_10000247_pt1 | contig 94193 bp, 76 predicted proteins | sample PeaSoiSIISIP2007_FD_187696 | JGI IMG/M metagenome (GOLD analysis project Ga0209415, IMG submission 187696) | Peat soil microbial communities from Weissenstadt, Germany - SII-SIP-2007 (SPAdes) (version 2) | ecosystem: Environmental > Terrestrial > Soil > Wetlands > Peat | place: Germany... | reverse complement strand
CGCGACTTCGACCTTGGCAAGGTCGCACTCTACCACTGAGTTACTCCCGCTCGTTCTCTCATTCTACAGCACTTGCTGTTTTGCTGACAATTCACTGCACCCGCACTGGCACCCGCTTTTCGTCATCCTGCTCTTCCAGATCGGCTACAGCCCCGCCATTCGGGAGGAAACGCTCGATGAACTGACCTTGAGCCTCCCTCGCCTTGTGGCTATTGTGGGTGTAGTGCATCGTCATGTCAACGTTCGACTGGCGAAGCATACGCTGCACGACCACAGGATCGTGTCCGTTTTCGATTAGGAACGTGGAAAGCCCGTGCCTCAGGTTGTGAAACCCAAATCTCGGGCAATCCTCAGGGATCACTCCAGCAGCGACAGCCGCAGGTCTGACGTAGTCCTGCACGATCATGCTGCCGATTCGAGGCTGCTTGCCGTGCAGCTTGAACGAGGGGAACAAAAAATCCGAGTCCTTGCTGTACGGTGTCTGTTGACGCCACGCCTGCAATAGGGCAGCAAGCGTCTCGTGCATCTCGACTGGAGCCTTAGACGCCCTCGACTTCGGACGCCCCAGTTCGCCATCCACCCAATCGCGTCGGATGTTGATCTTCAGTTTCTTCCAATCAATATCCGACCACACGAGTCCGAGAGCTTCCCCGATACGAGTGGCGGTGACTGCTACCACAATGACCAGCACCCGTACCAAAGGATCGCCGATCCGTTCCAGTATCGCGAAAGACTCTTCTGGGCTCAGGCTGATTGCCTCGTAATCCGAGACCGTCGTTGCACTCACCCACTTCATCGGATTGCATTCCTCAGTTCGTGGGATCATGCGGAACTTCTGTCCGTGGCTGTAGACCGCCGACATCATGTTCCTGAGTTTGGATCGTAATCCTTTGGACATCCCGTCGATCCACTCCTGAATTTCGAGTGGCTCGATGTCCTTGGCTACGTACTCTGACCAGTGGGTTAAGTGAAGCCGTGCGTTGCGACCATCCGTGTTCTTGCTGGAGTGAGCCTTGTCCTCGCCCGTCTTCTTCTTGCCATAAGCGAGGTAATGTTGCAGCACTTCGCCGAACGTCACCTTCGCTGGGTCTGGCTGGTTGACGAGTTTGTCCAACCCTAGAGTGCCAATTTCCAGCCAACCCTCTTCGTCAGTCATGGTGCTCAGCCCCACAACCTTCGAGCGTTCATCGCCGTTCGTGTTGTACCAGCAGTACACCAGCTTGCCTTTCTTCCTGCGAAACCACCCCTTTGCCATTAGAGTTTCCCCTTCTGGCTGCGGGGACTGCCGTCAGGCATTGTACGTCGTGCGGGTACGTCAGCCAACAGTTTGTCTTGATGTGTCGCGATTGGTCTGCGAGTAGCTGATGAGCAAGTCGGCGGTTGTCCCAAATCGTTCGCCCCTCTCCACACCGCCTTGCGAAAACGAGAGTGGCCCTATGACTACGGCGATGACCCTTCTTTCTTCTGCCGCCGCAACCTGCACGGAGCCCTTACGTGGGGCGTATGCCGTGCCGATGTTCGGAACCAAGTCAATCCGGGGGACGTGGTGGTCTTCTTTTCGTTCACGAAGATCGAAGAGCGTGATGTTGAGTATCGGCTCTCTGCAATCGCAACGGTCAAGAGAAAAGTTCAGCAGAGCGACATCTTCTTGAATCCCTCGTACAAGAAATACAGCCACTATCTGAATCTGCTCGTGCGACCGACTGATGGGGCTGGAAAAGTGTGGGAGCACTACGAGCCCGGTTCGCCTGAGCAAGACTGGCACAAGGACTGGCTTCATCGGATTGTGCCCCACAGACTTTTCTCGAAGGGTGAGTTGGATGTTCAGGCCGCGAAGAATTCCGTCTCTCTGGACTCGTACATCGACGGAAAGCGATTCAGATTCGGATACAACTACGTGCTGTTTTCTGACGACCCAAGCCAAACGCTCGTTTTGGAGCATCCTCCAATAGTCGCACAAGCAAAACCTCCCAAAGCGGAAGTCTGGAGCGACGACGAATTGAGCCGCGAGGTTTTCGGGCGAACCATTGCAGAAGCCCAACCAGACGGGGTGAAACGCTCGCTCAGGCTGGACAATAAGGTTCATCAGCCTCATTCCCCACCCATCAGATGGGAGCCCAAGAAGAAGTCTGTGGAAGAATGGCGAAACGAGTTCATCGGTTTCCTCTTATCGCAAGGATTGGGTCGATGCTGAACCGGCATTTGCCCGCCGTCGTCTACCATGCCGATTGGGGGAGTAATCCGGGCAAGCGATGGATCGCGAGAGCGATTCTCGAAGGGAGCCGATACACAGCACACCAGCCGGAGCCAGTTGGCGACCACACAACTCTGATCGCTCGTGCGAGAGCGAGCATTGGACTCGGCTCGGCAATGGTCGGTTTCGACTTCCCGATTGGAATCCCCGCTTCATATGCACTTCTCATTGGAGCTTCGGAATTCAAGACCTTCCTCTCCCAACTGGGACGTGGAAAACTCACAGACTTCTACCGTGTTTGCTCAGAAGCTTCCGAGATAACGAAGTACCGCCCGTTCTACCCGTACAAACCGGGCGGCAAAAAGCAAAAGCACTTGCTCGACGCTCTGCAAGTCGCCCACATGGATGACCTTCGCCGAAAATGCGATCTCGGATACGACGGCAGGAAGGCAGCGAGCCCACTTTTCTGGACGCTCGGTGCGAGTCAGGTAGGCAGAGCGGCGATCATCGGCTGGCGAGGTGTGCTCGCTCCCGCCTTGGGCAATGACAAGTCTGTAGTGCTTTGGCCCTTCGACGGCTCTCTCGATGCACTGTTGAAGCCGGGACGCTTGGTCATCGTGGAGACCTATCCAGCGGAGTGCTATGGCTGGTTCTTTCAGGGTGGGCTAAGCGGCAAAAAAGGGGATGCGGAGGTCAGGAAGAAGGCGGCTGGTGCTCTGTTCAAATGGGCGGGAAAGGCGAACGTCAAACTCGATCCAGAACTGACCCACACCATCGAGCAGGGCTTCTCGGATGGAGATGATGCTTTCGACGCTACCGTGGGGCTCTTCGGAATGCTCGAAGTTCTCATGGATAGGCGGAAACCGGGCGATCCGAACGAAGAGAGCGTTAGGAAACTGGAGGGCTGGATTCTTGGACAAGGATCGGGTTCTGGCGGACAGACCTTGAAGGAGTTGCGGTAGATGAAAAGTCATCATCAGGATCAGGGAGCTTCCCCATTCCCTTACGAAGTGTTGACCGCGACGGAGCTTTCCCAGCGGTTGAAGGTCAAGGAAAGCTGGATCATTGACCAGAGCAAACCCTCGCGGACTGCCGATCCGATCCCGATCTTCAGGCTGGGCAAGCATCGTCGCTACCTCTGGGGTTCGCCAGAGCTTAACGCGTGGCTCGGTCGTCGCAGCGGGGTCCCTGCTCCGACTTCGCGAAAGCGAGGGTAGCAGGGTGACAGAAGACTGACGCGGGTTTCGAGTGGGGATCAGCGGTCGTGAACGGCTAAATCACAGAGGGCGAATCGCTCGGTGTGACATGGAACGCCAGCACCCGCTGGCATCCGCCTCAAAAGTGCGACTCGTGGCGGGTCGCGTTTTAGAGTGCGACTTCGCACTTTTTCGCAGCACCCGCACTGGCACCCGTTGAGACACCTGTCTTGCACGTATTTTCAGGTACTTGGCAGTCCCCGCAAGCCTGTTAAGTTGTTGAAAGTATTGAATAGGAGAGAATTGGCAAGGTCGCACTCTACCACTGAGTTACTCCCGCTCAATTCCAACTTACAAGTTCGAGATCCCTCGACTGCGCTCGGGATTTCGGCAGCGGGCTCGGGACCTGAGCCTGCCCTGAGCAACTGAGCAAAGCGAAGTTATCGAATGGGCCCGCCAAACGCCTCAAGTTACTCCCGCTCAGCTTGTTTATTCTACAACGCTTGACCGGTTTGCATCTACTGGACGGGCGAGGACGCCCGCCCTCCATCGGAGGGCTGGTTAGTACGCCGCTCCCGTGCGGACCTTCTGGAGGGCTTGGTTGGCTTCGGCGGTAATCTGGTTGCGCACGTCCCAAAGCTCCTTGTAGAAAAGATGCTCCATGCGCTGATGCAGCACTTCGACCGGCGTACCCATGGTGCCCACCACTCCTCCGCCAATAATTCTCTGCGCCAGCTTGAGATGATGAAAGCGGAACACGTGAACCCGTTCGTCGAAATCGAGCAGTCGCTCGGCCACATCATGCAGGGCGAAAAACTCCTCATGCCGGCGATAGAGGTCATCCACGCTGAGCTTCGCTTTACCGAGCTGGACCTTGAACGCGTCGCCCAGCCGCGGGCCAACGTGGTGCACGGCGAGGAAGCCAGGCGAGTCCAGGCCGCTGCCGTGGCCCAAACCTGCGCGGATCAGGTGATAGTCATAGGGAGTGATCGTTTCCAGCACGTGCAGCAGCGAGATGGGATACTCCATCATCTGGTTGGCGCGGCGGATCAGGCGGGCAGCGTTGGCGAGGTCGCCCTCCTCGATGTGATCGCGGGCGCGGCCCAGTTCCCAAGCGACACCTTTCATCAGCAGTTCGGAGGCCTGATGGACAACCTGGAAAGTTAACTCATCCTGGTGCAGGAACTGTTCCGGAGGCTTCTGCAGTGACAGCAGTTCATCGGTACGCAGGTAGCGCTCATAGTCGGAGGCGCCTTTGCCCGGCAGAATCGGTTTTTTCAGATCATCCATAAGTCAGATCATCCATAAGAACGACAATCCTAGACTTGTGATTCTTGACGTCGACTACGAAGGCAGCCCCAGGAGCCTGTTGAAAAATCTAAAGTCTTGTTATTCCGAGGAGCGCGAACGACGAGGAATCTGCAGTTTTCCTCGGATCGCGAAGAACCGCAGATCCCTCCCCCTCGGCTTCCGCTCGGGGCTCGACCTGAGGTCTCGGCAAGGACCGCTCGGGATGACAACAAGACAGGATTTCTTAACAAGGTGTATATCCCCTTATTTGTTTCCATCAGCAATCGAGAAGAATCAACCCTCAGTTCTCCCGCCCCGTCCACTGCGGATCTTTTTCCGGCGCGACGATCTCACCATCCCGCATATGAATCAAACGATCCCCGTAACTGGCGGCCGCGGGGTTATGCGTGATCATGAGCACGGTCTGGCCCAGTTCACGATTGGAATGGCGCAGCATGTTCAACACAATCTCCGAGTTCTTCGAGTCCAGATTGCCGGTGGGCTCGTCAGCGAGCACGATAGCTGGCTTGTTGATCAGCGCCCGCGCCAGTGCCACCCGTTGCTGCTCGCCTCCGGAAAGCTCGGACGGCCGGTGCGGCAGGCGTTTCTCCAGTCCGAGCAGTCCGATGATCTTGTCGAAATAGGCGGCATCGCGATTTCCGTTGGCGCCGGCGATGTCCAGCGCGATATTGATATTGGACCGCGCATCGAGGGTCGGCAGCAAATTGAATTTCTGGAAAACGAATCCGATCTTGCGTTTGCGCATGCGTGTCCGTTCGGCATCGGAAAGCTGCGCGAAATCATCTCCGTCGATGATAACGTGGCCGGAATCGGCTCGTGTCAGCCCGCCCAGAAGATAAAAAAGCGTCGACTTACCGCTTCCCGAGGGACCAACCACGCTTACGAATTCGCCTTTCTGCACGCTGAAAGAAATTCCGCGCAGCGCAGGCACTTCGATCTTGCCCACGTGGTACGTCTTACGCAGTTCCACGGCCTCGATGAAGGCAGCCATCCAAAGACTTGATATTACACGAAGCAGCGGGTATGCGGAATTCGATGCTGCCTCAAGCGGCGCTGGACTGCGAGGGGAAGCGCGGCTGCGTGCGCTTGGGACCTCGCTTTCGAATGAGCAACAGGCGGACACGTTCCAGCAGCTCGACCGGCGCGTACATGCCCTTGGGAAGAAAGACGTCGGCTTGCGTGTCACGATCGTAGATTTTGACTTTGCCCGAGAGCAGAATCGCCGGAGTCTGTGGCGAGATGGCTTTGATCTGCTCGATCAACTTGGTTCCGTCCAGGTCCGGCATGATGAGATCGGTAAGCACCAGATCCACGCCGCCCATCCGGAAGCGGTCCAGAGCCTCCTGGCCGCCGGTGCAGGCGATTACCCGGTAACCCCGGGTTTCCAGCATGACCTTGCGGATCGAGAGTGACTGTTCGTTGTCATCTACGCAGAGAATCGTTCTTTTGGGCTTCATTCTTGTTTCCGAAGTGGCAAGCCACCGGGGGCGAGCCGGGGGAAATCCGAAAACTTTTTATGTCAGAGAATCAGAGCGATTTGAATCCTAAAGCCGGGGCCAGCCAGTGTAAAGTGCCGCCGATGCTAATGGGAAATTTTCTCCATTGAAAAACGATGGCAGTTGTGCATGTCTGCATTTTTCCTGCGGATTCACGAGCGAGATCTCAGAAAAAAATTTCTCCGCGAAGAATCTCAACAACATTTCCACCGACACGCACATTAACCACTCGGTCATCCCTGCGCGAGGCGCGAACAAAAATTCGGCTGGGGCGATGCATCTCAACGCCCTGCTCGATCATTACCCGTTCCTCCGGCTGAGCCACGCCGTGAGCGACCATCCACGCCGCCGCACACCCCGCAGCAGAGCCCGTCGCCGGATCCTCGCCGTTATAAAACATCATACGAGCGTGCAACCGGGCAGCGGCGTCCACGGTCTCACGGCTCACGAAGTAGAAAAACTTCCCTCCCGAACGCTCCAGGTATTCGGCAGAGCCTTTGGAGTCCACAGATAACTCGCGCATCGTTTCCAGACCACGCAAAGGAACCATGGTAAAGGGTACGCCGGTCGAAACCGTCTGGATAGGCAAGGAAGGATCGACCTCGCCATCCCGCAAACCGATGGCTCGCACCACGACTTCGCGGTCATGCGGCGGTCCGAATTGTGGATCCACCTGGGTCATCTCGCCAAACACCGGCTGTCCGGCCTGCTCTTCAAAGTGAACCGGAACTTTACCGATATTGAGATCGAGCGCGACCTCGCGCGCTCCAGTCGAGCCGCGCAGCTGAAATGCAGTCCCCAGCGTCGGGTGACCTGCAAAGGGCAACTCTTCCTGCACGGTGAAGATTCGGACCCGCACTCCACGCTCGCGTTCGGTGGCCGGATCTCGCGGCAGGATGAAAGTGGTCTCGGAGAGATTCATCTCCCGAGCGATCGCTTGCATCTGTTCGTCTGTCAGTCCCCGCCCGTCGGGAAAGACCGCCAGCGAATTGCCTTCAAATGGCCGGGATGAAAAGACATCTAACTGGACGAAGGGAAACCGCCGAAGTTCTTTTGCCATGCATACATTGTAAAGCTCTCGCCGCCGGAGAAGTGACGTCGCAACCAAGCCGGGCAGCGCGAAAACTTCTTGAATCCGACGTTTGACTCAATTTTGCACGCCGAGTATCCTACCCCATATATGCGCAGATGCTCCACGCCGCGGGTCATGTGTTGTTACCTGTTCGCGCCGGCGTGTGGGTAGCGCAGAGAGATTTCCCTGAACCCACTCGGCACACGGAGGGTGGGTTTCATTTTGTCCTGATATTTACCCGATTCCGAGCCGCAGCAAAGGGAACCGTTTCTCTCAGGTTTTGCGAAAAATATTGAACCGTCAGGAGGAACTATGAGCACCGCAAGAGTTATTAGCAACGCCGCCGAAACTGAAACCGCCCCTCGAATGCTCCGCATCAATGACACTGCCCCCGATTTCACCGCCGAAACCACACACGGCACCATCCACTTTCACGAATGGATCGGCGACGGCTGGGCCATCCTGTTTTCCCATCCCAAAGACTTCACCCCCGTATGCACGACCGAACTCGGCTACATGGCCGGACTGCAACCGGAATTCGCCAAGCGAAACTGTAAGATCATCGGGCTGAGCGTGGATCCCGTGAGCAATCACAGCAGGTGGGCAGCCGACATCGAGGAGACGCAAGGCCACAAGGTCAACTACCCGATGATCGGCGACCCGCAGCTCAAGATTGCCAAGCTCTATAGCATGCTGCCCGCCGAGAGCGGGACGACCTCCGAAGGCCGCACTCCGGCCGACAATGCCACCGTGCGCACAGTCTTCGTCATCGGCCCGGACAAGAAGATCAAGCTGATGCTTGTCTATCCCATGACCACGGGCCGCAACTTCGACGAAGTGCTGCGCGTTCTTGATTCCATCCAGCTCACCGCCAAACACAAAGTTGCCACGCCGGTGAACTGGAAGCAGGGTGGCGACGTCATCATCGTGCCTTCGGTGTCGAACGAGGAAGCGCAACAGAAGTATCCCGGCGGATGGAAGACGCTTAAGCCGTACTTGCGCATCGTTCCCCAGCCGAAGTAAGTGGCGCCGGTCCCTAGTCAGTTCTCGACGCCGTTTTGGGGCATACTAAGCGGGTGGCCGGAGCTTCGCATCCATCTAACTCTGTGGCGTACCCCGTCCAAGCTTGCGCTTGGGCAGGGGATGAGGACTGGTCCCACCACCCTCTGCGGGAAACCGAGAATAGGAAAGCCAGTCCGACTTTGCCACCCTGAGAGCCTAATACTGGTTCCCTCGCAGTCAACCGCCGCAATGACAAGGCGAGCACGTGGGCGTTAATCTAATTCAATGGCGGCGGTGTCACCTCTTGTCGGACGGACCCTCGGACGCTACCGAGTTGTCGAAAAGGTGGGTGCCGGCGGTATGGGCATCGTTTTCCGGGCCCGCGACGAGAGGCTGAACCGAGACGTCGCCCTTAAAGTGCTTCCCCCAGGAACTCTCGCCGATGAAGATGCGCGAAAGCAATTTCGGAGAGAGGCTCTGACATTGTCGAAGCTCGCCCACACCAATGTCGCGCACATCTACGATTTCGACACGCAGGACGGCGTCGATTTCCTGGTTATGGAGTTCGTTCGTGGAATCACTCTGGAAGGCAAGCTGGTAGCCGGGCCGCTTCCCGAGGAAGAAGTGGTTCGCTTGGGCAAGAAGGTCGCACAGACCTTGCAAGAGGTGTCCGAATTTGGAATTGTCCATCGCGATCTCAAGCCGGGAAACATTATTCTCACACCACAAGGCGAGCCGAAACTGCTCGACTTCGGACTGGCAAAATTACTGCGCGCCTCCGAGACTGACGTAACCAGAAGTCTGGCCGACGTTCGCGAGCGGGCCGGAACTTTGCCTTACATGAGTCCCGAGCAGTTGAAGGGTCTGCCATCAGATTTCCGTAGCGACGTTTATTCCCTCGGAGCGGTGCTCTATGAGTCGGCTACGGGAAAGCGTGCTTTTGACGCCACGGTTGCCACGGTGTTGATCCACGATATTGCCCGCAAATCGCCCATTTCACCGCGACAAATCAATCCCGTTCTTTCCGCGGGTCTAGAAACGATTATTTTGCGATGCCTCGCCAAGGATCCCGCCCGGCGTTACCAAACCGCCTCCGAGGTTCGAGCCGCCCTAGAAGCTGTCGAGTCCGCCCATATCTCTGGTGTGGGCGTCCCCCCGACGCCCAGACGAAGCGCGCTGCGCATCCTTGGAATTGCCGCGCTGGCCATAGCTGTCACCGCTTTCATGGTGGCCTGGAAAAGGTATACGCGATCATCCACACTCGCAGGTGCTACCAGGGTGAATCAACTGGCAATTCTACCTCTTAGTGCTTCAGGCCACGACGGTGAGACCGTCGCGTTTGGCAACGGATTGGTCCACACGCTGACCTCCCGCCTAACCCAGCTGACCGGAACCCATCCCTTCCAGGTTGTTCCCGCCAGTGAAATCCGAGCGAAAGGTGTTTCTACTCTCCAGGAAGCCAGGCAGGAATTCGGAGCCAATCTGGGATTGGAGCTCAACATCGAGCGTGCCGGAGGAATGCTCCGGGTCAACTATGCGCTCATCGACGCCAACCTGCACCGGCAGCTACAGGGTGACACGATCACCGCGTCGGTTTCCGACCCGTTCGCGATTGAGGACCAAGTAGCCGACAGCGTAGTCAAGGCGTTGCAGGTCGAACTTCGACCAGAAGAGCAAAGAGCGCAAACTAATCACGGAACCACTCAGCCGGTGGCCTATGATTACTATCTGCAAGGCCAGGGGTATCTGCAGGATTTCCAGAAGGCGGAAAATGTTGATAACGCCATCGCCGAGTTCAACCGCGCGCTCCAGTACGATCCCAACTACTCCCTTGCCTTGTCTGGCCTCGGGGAAGCTTTTTGGCGGAAATACGAACACAGCAAGCAATCCGATTGGGTTGGTCGGGCAAAATCCGCTTGCCACCATGCCGTACAACTCCGCCCGGATCAGGCAGCGGGATACCTATGTCTGGGATTGCTGGATGCGGGTTCAGGTGCGTACGACAAGGCAGCGGAGGAGTACCAACTCGCCGCAAAGCTCGAACCTACGAACGACGCTGCCTACAGCGGTCTGGCCCGGGCCTACGAACAGCTCGGCAAGCCTCAGGAAGCCGAGAATACCTTTCGCAAAGCCATCAATCTGCGTCCCAGCTATTGGGCTGGGTACAACCGGCTGGGAATATTCTATTTGGAGAATGCGCGCTACGCCGAAGCTTCGGACATGTTCTCCCAGGTAATCGCGTTGGCGCCGGATAGTTTCGCCGGCTATTCTAATTTGGGAGCAAGCTACGTGTACCGCGGACAGTATGCCCAAGCCATCCCCGCGCTCGAGCGTTCGGGCGAGATTCGTCCGACGGCGGAAGCGAGTTCGAATCTGGGCACGGCCTATTTTCAACTCCACCAATACTCCCAGTCAGCTCGTACCTTCGAAAGAGCCGTGAATTTGGCCGCCGCAAACTACGAGATCTGGGGCAACCTGGCCGACGCCTATTACTGGTCTCCGGGTGAGCGAGAAAAAGCAAAAGCGGCGTATCACAAAGCTTTGGATCTCGCTTTCTCATCCCTTGCGGTCAACCCTCGCGACGCAAACTTATTGGGATTCATCGCCGACTACTATGCGATGTCGGGCGAGTGCGGACCGGCTCTAACGTACGTCAAGCGAGCTTTCCGGGTCGCGCTTCCCAGTCCCGATCTGCTTTCCACGGCAGCGCTGGTCTTTAATCAATGCGGAAAAGAAGAAGAAGCTTTGAGCTCGTTGGAAAAAGCGGTCGCAGCGGGCTATTCCACAGCCACATTGCGCGACACCCCGAACTTTGATAACCTTCGCAGCCAGCCGAGACTGCAGCGGTTGCTTGGGCCTCAGTGAACGCAACGTGGGGGAAGAGCTATGAATGTGCGGTACAAAGTACTCATGGCTGCCGTGGGCGTGGTGTTGCTCTTGCCTTACGCGTTACTGTGGCACTTACTTGTCCTTCGGTCGAAGACGCCGGGTGCGGTCGGTCTTTTCGCGTCTCTGCCGGACTGCACTAGCCCTCCGCCCCCGCAGCCAGCCCAAATTGACATCCCCAATCCCCTCCCTAATTCGTATCCGTTGGTCACTTTTGTGTGTCCGAACCAGAACGTAACGTGGTCCGGAAAGGTTCCTTTCAAAATCCATTTCATGACGGCGGAGTGTTTTTCGCGAACGGACTATGCCAGCACCCTGACCAACCCCACCGCAACAACGGCTGGGGGAGCCACGGTAACGGCAAATGTGGGGCCGGGAAGTATGTTCTGGTGCAAATACACGATTACGGTAGGTTCTGCGTCTGTGGATCCCCACGTCATCGTCATTGGGAAATAGCTCACTTAGAATTCAACGAACGTTGCCGGATTGGCGACGACTCACCTCTAAGTGGAAAGTGCCCCATCCATCGCAAGAAACGCGAAGAGTATGGGGCACCCAGTGAGGAATCGGAGCCTGCCACTATCCACTAACCACTAGTGACTGACCTACCCCTACGACCCTTCCGGCGCATGCAGCACACGGAAAGTATTGCCGCCGTTGGACCAGACCAGCACCAGTGCGTCCTGCCCTTTCGCTGCTTTGGACAGGGCCTGCTGCACGTCGGACGCACTCTGCACATCGTGGCGATCGACCTGCACAATGACATCGCCGCGCTGCAACCCGGCGTTGTCCGCCGAACTTCCCGGCTGCACTCGCTCCACCACGGCGCCATGAATGTCACCGGGCAACTGCAATTGATCGCGAATTTCGGGAGTCAGATCCGACAGACCCAATCCCCAGCGCATCTTGCCATGTTCGTTCTCTCCGGTTTCAGATTCTTCTTTGTCACGGCTGCCCATGGCTTCCAAGGTGACGGGAACGTTCACATCCTTGCCATCGCGCAGCACTTCGAGTTTGATGGTGGCGCCGGGACGCTTCTGCCCAACCTCCACCTGAAGTTCTCCCGCGTCGCTGACTTTCTTTCCATCGAGCCCGGTGATGACGTCGCCGATCTTCAGCCCGGCCTTGGCTCCTGGCGAATCCGGTTCCACCTGGGTGACCACGGCTCCGTTGGCATCGGTCATCTTGAAGAACTTTGAGTTCTCCGGAGTCACGTCAGAGATGCCGATTCCGATATATCCGTGCGTTACTTTTCCGTCGCGGATCAGTGTCTCCACTGTGGGACGCACGATCTGCGTGGGGATGGCAAATCCCATTCCTGAGAACGTGCCCGAGGGCGAAATCAGGAAGGTGTTAATGCCGACCACTTCGCCGCGCGCATCCACCAGGGGGCCGCCGGAGTTTCCCGGGTTGATGGCCGCATCCGTCTGAATGAATTCGCCGGGCTTGCGCCGGTTATCCGAGAAAGGGTTCGGACGATTGAGAGCACTGACGATTCCGCGCGTCACTGTGAAACGAAACCCGTAGGGATTGCCGAAGGCCAGCACGGTCTGCCCTGGACGCAGCACGGTCGAGTCACCCCAAGGGATGCTGGGCAGATCCTTGCCCTCGACTTTGATGACGGCCAGATCAGTGATCGGGTCGGCTCCAATGAGTTTCGCGGTCAAAATCTTGCGGTCACTCATGGTGACGCGCATGTCCACGGCCCCATCCACCACGTGATTGTTGGTGACGATATAGCCGTCGGGGGAAATGAGCACGCCGCTGCCGATGCCGTGCTCGATCTGCGGTTCGGGCCGCGTGCGAGGCATATTGAACGGTCCGAAGAATTGCTGGAGGCCGTCCGGCATTTGGCTTTCCGTCATATCCGGTTTAGTTCGCGAAGTGACCGCGACGTTGACGATTGCCGGGGTTACGCGAGCCGCCAGGGTTTCCATTGCCCGGTCGAGCGAAAGCAAGGTGCTGACGCTTTCGTCGTCCAGCGGCGCTGCAGCCGGGGCGGGGGCGGCTGCCCTTGCGGCCACGGGTTTGATTGATTCATAGGTTACCAGCGATGCCAGCGTCGCCAGTGCAATTGCAGAAACTGCGACGTGACGCCTCATGGCTTTCCAAGCATTTGTGATCCAACGGTTCATGGTTTTACCTTTCTCCTTTTAGCAACTAATTATTTAGTTTCTGTACCGGCAAAATTTGCCTTCCTGCCTGAATAGTTTTCTAGATGGATTTCGCGGGAATTCCCTTTTGCACAGGAGCGTGCGCTGAATCCCAAACCACCACCCGCCAGACGCAGATCGTCCACTGCATCGATCCTGCCTGGCCGTATTGCTCGCCTTGCATTACGACGAGAACCGCCCGCGGAGCTGCGGTGTCCTGCGCTGGCGTAGTCCCCTTCGCCTGCACCAGCGTTCCCTGGTGCAACGTTCCTGAACTTGGCTGCGATTTGGCCAACTGCGACTGCTCCGCCTCCGCTCGTCCGAAGGACGCCAAATTACGCCGCCTGCTGCTTGGTCTGGCAACTACTGCCTTTGACGATTGGACCGTGAATCGCGCTAGCTGCGCCTGCGCTATGGTGGTTGAATCGGTCGCGCTTGAGAAGTGGCTTGCGCCAACGGGGACTGGCAACCTCGACCCCGTGCTCGAAGCCGCCACCATGTCCGGCATCTTGTCCTCGAAGGCCACGAGTTCCGGCGCACGCGACAACGACGCCATAGAAACGACCGAAAATGCCGCCAGCAGATACAAAGCAGGCCGCCAGATCAGGGTTGCGCGCGAACGGTTTCCATCCAAAATCTGGGACACGCGCAGAGACGTCTGTCGTACGCGGTTCACCGCGGCCTGTGCCAAGGCCAATCCCCGGCGCATGAAGCTTTTCTCCGCTACTGCAACCAGACATTGCGCGTACGCCCGAGGGTTTGCCGTCTGCGACAACACCACGTCGTCGCACGCCATTTCCCGTTCCAGCGACAGCCTGCTTTCGATCCACCAGACCACCGGATGAAAAAACAGAAGCGCCCGCAAGATTTTCTGCGCCAGGTTGGTCCAGTCATCCCAACGCCGCAGGTGGGCCAATTCGTGGATCAAGATCGAGTTCAGTTCGGCGGTGGAAAGCTCTCGCATCGCCCATGCTGGAAGGACGACTGCCGGATACAGAAAACCAATCGCGGTGGGCACTCGCAAACGGTCCGATAGGCATAGCTGCACCGATCTTGCAGAACCGAATTCCTCAAGTGTTCCTCGCAGAACGGGGTCGAGGGTTGCCGGATCAATCGCGGTGCAACGCCGGCGCAGTTTTCCGAGCTGCCACAGACCCAACGCCACCCTCAGCAGCGCCACACTTGCAATCACCGCCCAAACCAGAAAGATCGCCGGCGCCCACGAGCCGGGTACAGTGATCAATGAGCCTCCAACCCCAGTCTTAGGGACGCTGCTGCTCGAAGTCAGAGGAACGATCCATGGCAGGGCTGCAATGCCCACCAGAGCCGAAAACCAGACCGCGAACCGGGTGCTGGAATTCTGCCGACCGAAGATCCGCAGCAGAACCCAGGCAAAGAGCGCGATCACCATCCCCTGCGCCAGGCAATTGAGCATGCGTTCGGCCGACAGCCGGGCCAGTGCATCCAGATTCAGCGCAACCGGATTCGCCGCAACCAGGTTTAAGGCAAATAGACTCTGCACAACCGAGCGGAGAATCATCGAGTCTTCCCCTCCTCCTGACTCGCCTCCAGCAGTCCCCGCAGCCGCTGCAGTTCATCCGCCTCAATGCCCTGATCCTCGAGAATGTTCAGCACCAGCATTTCATGCGAATTCTTGAAGAAACGGTGCGCCAGATGGCGAATTTCGGAGCGGCTCGCTTCCTGCCGTTCGATTAGCGGCCGGTACACATGGGCGCGGCCATCCTTTACGTGCTTGACGTAACCCTTCTTTTCGAGGATGCGCATGGTCGTCAGCACGGAGTTGTAGGCCAAGGGCTGTTTCTTGGGCAGCGACTCGAGCACCTGCTGAACCGTGGCGGGCGCCTTCTGCCAGAGCACGTCCATGAGCCGCAGTTCAGCTTCGGTCAAAGTTGCAGATTTCGTCGGGGGCAAGAACCATCCTCCAAATATTATTAGACGCGAGAAGGACCAGAACGTCAACTAATTATTTAGTTGCATGGCGGGTGGGTTGGGTTGCCCTGTATGTCGCGGGCGCCCTCGCCCGCGAAACCCCAAGTTCCGAACACTAATTCCCTTTCTGGAATTAGTCATTGAATTGGAGCGCGAATCTTGGCTGAAAGCATGCCTCAGCTCATTACAATCTTCTATGTGCGGACAGCGTTTGGAGGGTGTTGCCAGTGGGCACTGGACGCCGTCCGCGAAACGGTCGAGTGGCTTAACCAGCCATTAGGGTTCGACTCCCTCGCCCTCCGTGGTCACTCGATGACATGCAAATGTGCTTGACAACGCCGCTGGCAGAGTTATCCTAAAGGTGTTTCGCGGACGGCGTTTAGTACCAAGATTGCAGCCCCGGATTATCGGGGCTGTTCTATTTTAGGGATTCCCTGAAGTTTTGCGTCGGTAGAGTCTTCCTCGCTAAACAGCCCGAAGCGCGTTCCGCGACATCGGTTCCAATCCAAGCCTTCAGTGCGGTTTGGGCGGGCGGAACTGGCTGGAGCGGAGCCCGAGGAAGTCCATGTCGACGCGCGAGTCCACCGCCATACGGAGAGTGCGATGATCATCGTCTTCCAGCGCCACGAAGCGAAAGGGCTGCAGTATCCCTTCCCTGCCGGTCTGCGCCGGACGCAACATCTCAGCCATCGCCTGCACCGAGCCAGAATCGATCTGGAAAGCGACTTCGACAAAACCGCCCTCCTGCAACGCCTTCGGCAAGTGCAACACGCCGCCGGTCATGGAGATGGTTTGGAGTTTGGCTTTGGCGCGCTGGCCGCTATCGAGCTTAACGAGGACGGGAACCGGATCACCGAACTGGACTCGCTGGGCGCGCCGCTTGGGATGCGACTGGGGAAAGTGTGTCATAGTCGCATCTACTATTGCACGAGCAGGCGAGGCGCGGCAGATTACGGAAGCGCGAGTCCGGGTTCGGACCAGAACCTCAGGACAACCCCTCTAACTGCTCAAATGCCAATCATGTAGCGGCGTTATCTAACCCGTCACTGTCCCTCCGGACAGCGCTTCAGCCGCAGATTTCCACGCCAGACCTTGCCGCGGACTCACGCGCGCGATGAAAAGCTGGTGGCAGAAATCTCAACAGATCGGTCGCCACCAGGGAATGTTCGCCCATGGATTCGCGCGCGATGTCGCCCGCCAAGCCGTGAAGAAGGACGGCCGCGATGGTCGCTTCCAGAATGTGTTTCGGATTTTGGGCGATGAATCCGGCCACCATCCCCGTCAAGATGTCGCCGGTCCCGCCGGTCGCCATACCGGGATTCCCGGTCGTATTCACCCATACAGTCCCGTCGGGCGCGGCAATGAGCGTCCGATGGCCCTTTAGCACGACGATCAATTCGTGTTCGCGGGCGAAAGTTCGAGCGACGCCGATGCGATCTCGCTGGACCGCAGCAACTGTGCCGCCCAGCAAGCGAGCCATTTCTCCCGGATGCGGAGTGATGACCAGAGAACGTCCCTTGCTCTTAAGTTCGCGGGGCCGACCCTCGAACGCGTTGAGGCCATCCGCATCGAGAACAATCGGAAGTTTTTGGCGTTTCACCAACGCACGCACGAAGTCCGCAGTCTCCGCAATTCGCGAGATTCCCGGACCGATGGCCAGAACCGTTTTCCCTTCGGTGATCCCCTCGACGCGTTCCAGGGCCCGTTTCGAGATGCTGCCCGCTCTGGTCTCGGGTAAAGGTTCGGTCATGACTTCAGGATGAAATCCCGCCACCGTGGCCAGGATTGACCTCGGAGTCGCAATCGTGGAAAGCCCGGCGCCGCTTCGCAACGCAGCCATGCCCGCCATGGCCGCTGCGCCGGCCTTCCCCACGGAGCCGCCGATCACCAGCACGTGTCCAAAATTTCCCTTGTTGGCGGCGCGGGGCCGCGGCCCGATCAGCGGGGCGATGTCGCGAGGGGTAATCAGATTGAGTTGCAGCGAGGAAACAATGGCTTCGTCGGGCGACCCGATCGCAGCAATCACAGTCGGGCCTTGAGTTAGTCCGCCGAAAATGTGCGCAGGCCGCGGTGCGGTGAAAGTAACGATCGCATCGGCGCGCGCCACCGCTCCGGTCTGCTCGCCCATCACATCGGCATCAGCACCGGAAGGAATATCCACCGCGATCACCGGCGACTGACTGGCATTGATCCGCGCAATTGCTTCCGCGTACAAGCCGCTCACCGGCGGACGGAAGCCCGTGCCCAGCACCGCGTCCACCAGCACGTCGGAATCGAATACCGTCCGTGACGGCTCTCGCTTGAACTCGCCGCTTGATTTCACGATCACGGGAGCTACACGAAGCCTGCCGAACATCGTAGCCGCATCCCCGCGCAGTTCGGACGGGTCTGCCAGCAGAACGACTCGCACTTCCCTTCCCGCCTCGTGCAGTTTGCGCGCCACTACAAAACCGTCCCCACCATTGTTTCCCTTGCCACAAATCACGCCAACCCGCCCAGCCGACGGATATCGAGACAAGACGAACTCGGCCACGGATGTGCCCGCATTTTCCATGAGCGTAAGCGACGGAACGCCGAAGCGCTCGCTGGTGGTGCGATCGATCTCACGCATCTCGGCGGCGGTGACGATTTTCATGTTCAGTCGTTGGTCGTTCGTCCTTCGCCGACGCAATGTAGGCGCAGGCTTCTTGCCGTGCACGGGCAGCTTGTCCAAGGGTTCGCCAACGACGACCGACCAAGGACGAACGACGAATGACGACTATAAAACAAAACGGCCCTCCGCGTATGTGCGGAAGGCCCGCGGAGTTTCAATGGCTGCAAGCTATCCCACACATAGCCCAATTGGGTGTTTCGAGAAGTGGGTGCTGTAACGGCTTGGTTTCGACAGCTATAACGGCATAGACTCGTGTTTTCAGTCTATTGACTAGTTCCGCCAAGCGGAAGGAACCACAGACAGGCAAGAGGTGTCAGTTGTCATTGACGATGGCCTTTATTCGCAAGATAGGTGTGTATGTTTGGCACACGATTGTTTGCATGGTCGCACTTGCGCTAGCTCTCAGCGTGTTTTGGGCCGTCTCTTACGTCCTGAGTGTCCATCACCGCCGTCAGGCGGAGCAACTCTTGCAGCAACTGGCCGCACTACAACCGGGGGCGACGGGCTACACGGCGCAGCAAATCGCACACGACTTTGGCGGGAGGCAACACTGTATTGGCGAATTCTGCAGCTACGATTTCGACAAGAGCTTTGCCGTCACCAGCTCGGGGCCGCTGCGACTGCTGCGGCGAACCGAATGGGACTACTTGGGGTTGCGTCCGTGGAGGGTAGCTGCACACATCGAAACGAAGAACAGTGAACTCACCGACGTGGAGTTCACAGCTTCCGTGAGCCGAGGCCGAGGATGGCTGTACAACGAGGGGCTGTTTTCCGGGGACATGTGGGCATCGTTGATGGTCTTAGTTACGAGTAACGGTGGACGATTCGAGCAGCAGTTGAAACTGGAAAAGGAGACTGACCGTGAGTACGCAATCAGAACTGGAAATCAGATTGAGGCGGGCCGTGGGGGCATCATTTTGATAAAGCCGAACCTTGATACTCCGGGGGGTGGCGAAGCACTCGAAGTGTATTTATCGCCGGATGCACCAACCGAGAGCAGGAAAATTGCCTTCGACGTTAGTCTTCGCTGCGCTACGACGATGTCTCCGTGTGTAGAACTGTGTCAGCTCGCTCCTTCTGCCTGGCGCTCCTACTCGCAATTTGTAAGGTCCAATGGATGGTCTGTCGTCGAACCGACGGACTGTGCAGCAGCGAATCACCAGTAGGTCTCCACTGATACGGTGCGTTGCGGCGATACTGATACCGCGATTGTTGGTGCAATATCACATTACACCGGCAACCGCTAGACCGTCCATTTGACCCAGTCTCAGTCGGCCATCGTCGGCGCCGGTTTCGGTTCGGCTGCGCTCATTTGTTGCACCTTACTATGATGGCGGCCATACGTGAAGTAAATCACCAGGCCGATGGCCAGCCAGATGATCAGCCGCGCCCACGTTGCCCGCCCCAGGCTGAACATCATCAGCAGCGAAACCGTGATCCCCATAATCGGAGTAAACGGAATCCACGGAGCCACAAAGGCACGCGGCACGTCTGTGCCTCGCCACCGCAGAATCCAGACTCCGCCGCAGACAATCACGAAGGCCAGCAGCGTCCCGATCGAAACCAGGTTTCCCAGCACGTTGATGGGAGTCAGCGCCGCGACCGTTGCTACCACCGTGCCGACAAGAATGGTCGAGATATACGGAGTCCGAAAGCGCGAGTGCACAGCGCTGGCCCACTTCGGCAGCAATCCATCTTTCGACATGGAAAAGAACACACGCGATTGTCCCAGCAACATCACGACCATGGTGCTGCTCAGTCCACAGATTGCTCCCAGCTTAACCAATCGGCTGCCCCAGGCCACGCCGGTGGTGTCGATTCCGATGGCAATGGGATCGGGCACATCAAGGCCAGTGTACTTCACCAGTCCGGTCAGCACTGCGGCCACCAGGATGTACAAGATGGTGCAGATAACCAGTGAACCGAGAATGCCGATGGGCATATCTCGCCGTGGATTCTTCGCCTCTTGCGCCGCGGTGGAAACTGCATCAAAACCAATGTAGGCGAAGAAGATGACGCCCGCGGCAGTGGCGATTCCTGACCAGCCAAAATCGCCGTAGCGGCCGGTGTTTGCGGGCAGAAACGGCGTCCAATTCGCCACCGCTTCGGCGCGATGGCCCATGATGTAGTTGATGCCCAGCCCGATGAACACGATCAGCACGCAGACCTTTACGATCACGATGAACGAGTTAAAGTCGGCCGATTCCTTAATTCCAATCACCAAAATGGCAGTGACCATCAGAATGCCGAGGAACCCGAACATGTTGAAAATCGAGGACTGATGCGGCAGCGTCGCGGCATCGATATGATTCAGATCCAGCACCTTCTGGAACTGCATGGTAAGTCGTTCCCAATGGCCGTGATAAAACAGGAAAACGGTCCCGGGACAGCCGGCCAGTTTCGGCGAGAGCCGGATGCCGAAATCGCCAAGGAAACTCAGCACGTAACCGCTCCAGCCGCTGGCTACCGTCGCCGCGCCTAAAGCGTATTCGAGAATCAAGTCCCAGCCGATGATCCAGGCGATGAATTCACCGAGGGTGGCGTAGCCGTAGGTGTAAGCCGACCCGGCAACCGGGATCATCGAGGCAAACTCGGCGTAGCAGAGGCCGGCAAACACGCAGGCCACAGCCGCCAGCATGAAGGAAAGAATAATGGCAGGTCCGGCGTGGTTCGCCGTAGCTGTTCCCGTCAACACGAAAATGCCGGTGCCGATGATGGCGCCGATGCCGAGCGAGATCAAATTCGTTGGACCCAGTGCCCGCCGGAGGCTATGCTCCCCGGTTTCCGACGCTTCCGACAGAATGGTGTCCAGCGGCTTTCTGGCCCAAAGATTTGGCATCCGTTCTCCTGAGTGCGTTAGGGTTTCAGACGGCCTGCCCTGCTGTTTCCCCACGCCCCCGCCACAAGTAATAAACCGGGATCCCCAGCAACACGATAATCAATCCCGGCCACGTGTATTGCGGCTTGTAGCGTAATAGTACGACATCAATGAATAAAGCCATCACAATATAAATCGCGGGCAGCATCGGATAGCCAATGGCGCGGTACGGCCGTTCGGCATCGGGATGGGTTCGCCGCAGCACGAACAACCCCACAATCGTAAAGATATAAAAAACCAGCACGGCAAACACGATGTACTCCAGCAACTGGTTGTAGCTTCCGGAAACGCAGAGCACACAGGTCCAGACCATCTGCACCATCAATGAAACCGCCGGCGTCTTGTAAGTTGGATTCAATTTCGCCACGCTGCGGAAGAACAGGCCATCTTTCGCCATGGCGTAATACACTCGTGCTCCCGCCAGGATCAACCCGTTATTGCAGCCGAAGCCGGAAAGCATGATGGCCGCCGCCATCAGCAGACCGCCTGCCGCGCCAAATATCTGGGTCATCACGGCGGTGGCCACGCGGTCTTCGGTGGCGTACTTGATGCCGCGCTCCAGGATGGTGACTCCGTCGCGAACCCCATCCAGCGGCAGGACGTTCAGATAAATGAAATTGCACGCAATATACAGGGCAATCACCACGCCCGTGCCCAGCGCGAGCGAGAGCGGCAGGTTGCGGCTGGGATTCTTCACCTCGGCCGCGGTGAACGTCACATTATTCCACGCATCGGCCGAAAACAAAGTACCCACCTGCGCCACCGCCAACACCGTCAACGTGCCGACCAGTACCCCGGCCCCGATGTCGTGCTGCGCTCCCAGGCCCGCATTCCGCCAGAAGTTTCCCTGGAAGTTTGCCGCCAGCGCCTGCGCGTTCCGCCCGACGAAAATTCCCAGCAGAACCAGTCCGAATAAAGCCGAAACCTTGGCCGCGGTAAAGATGTTCTGGATGATCGCGCCCGTCCTGATGCCGAAAATGTTGATCACCGACAGCACCACCACGACGACGATCGCCATCAGATTCTGAGTATTGAGTCCGACGTCCATGTCGCCCAGGACCATCGGGCCGAGATGAATCGGCGGGACTTTCCAGAAATGCAAAATCCAATGGGATGAAGAAATCGAAGGCAAGAACACGCCGAGAAACTTGCCAAAGGCCACGCCCACCGCGGCAATCGTCCCGGTCTGAATCACCAGGAACAACGTCCATCCGTAGAGAAATCCCCACAGCGGCCCCAGGGCTTCGCGCAGATAAACATATTGACCACCTGCGCGAGGCATCATCGCCGCCAATTCGCCGTAGCTCAAGGCTCCAACGATGGTCATGAAACCTGTCACGACCCAAGCCCCGATGAGCAGCGCCGGAGAGTTCACTTCCCGCGCGATCTCCGCCGAGACGATAAAGATGCCCGAGCCGATCATCGAGCCCATGACCAGCATGGTGGCGCTGGTCAGGCCGAGGCCCTTCACCAGTTCTTTGTCTTGACGGGTATGGATGTCCCAGTCGGTGGGAGCGACCGCTGCAATCGGACTTTTGGTCTCTATGCTCACAAAACTTAATGTGGGGCGGGCGCCCTCGCCCGCCAGGCGCCGAGGAACCTCGGCAGGATGACTTTACATTAAGATGCGCAAGAATTCTTCTGCTGATTTGCCCGGCTCCCGTAACAAATCAGATATCACCGCGACCGAATCTGCCCCGGCCTCGATTACCGACCGGCAGTTCGCCCGTGTGATGCCGCCAATCGCCACCAATGGCTTCCGCGTCAAAGCCCTGGCCTGGCGGACGCCGTCAAGACCAATCGCGCGATCGGGGTTCGTTTTGCTGGCCGTTGGAAACACCGGCCCAATGGCAATATAGTCCGCCGAAGTCTGATCAGCTTCTCTGACCTGGTCAGGATTGTGTGTTGAGACCCCAAGCCACAAAGTCTCTCCGATCACCTTTCTTGCACCCTCGGGCGACAAGTCGTCCTGCCCCACGTGTACTCCGTCGAAACCTGCCGCTACAGCCAGATCTGCGCGGTCATTCATAATGAGTTTGACGGAATTTCCCAGCCGCCGTCTCAGTTCCCGCGCCTGTTCCAAAATCTCACGCGCCTTGCCGGATTTGTTCCGGTATTGCAGCAAGGTGACGCCCACGGCCAAGAACTCCTCGCCAGCGGAGAACAATGCCTCTTTGCTCGGGAACGAAGATGCATCGAGAATGGCGTAGAGCCGGGGTAGCTTGATCATCAAAATCTGAGAACTGAGAACCGAGTACTGAGAACTGTAGTGGCTCAGTTTGATTTGTCATCCCGAGCAAGCGTTCTTTGCGCAGCGAGAGCCTGCCCTGAGCGAAGTCGAAGGGGATCTGGGCGAGCCGCGCGGTAGCGTCGCGTTCTTTGCGACGCAAGAATCGCGCGTTTGGCTCGCTTCCATATCAAACTGAGCCACTACTCTGAGAACTGGGTTATCTTACGCTCCCGCTTTCTTCTTCCCATTCTTCGTCAGAAACCGCTCGATAAACGTGGTATCGATCTTCCCCGCCCGGAAATCCGGGTCCGCCAGAATCTTGCGATGCAGCGGAATCGTGGTATAGATGCCCTCGATGATGAACATTTCCAGCGCCCGCGACATGCGGGAGATCGCCTCAGACCGGTCCTTCCCGCGCACAATCAGCTTGGCGATAAGGGAATCGTAGTAGGGGGGAATCACGCCTTCGGCATACGCTGCCGTATCAATCCTCACACCGGTGCCGCCTGGCGGATGAAACGCCGTGATCTTCCCTGCCGATGGCGTGAACTTTTCCGGGTGCTCGGCGTTGATTCGGCATTCAATCGCGTGCCCGCGATGGACGATCGGCCCATGCAATACGGTCTCCATGCGCTCGCCTGCGGCCAATAGAATCTGACTCTTCACCAGGTCCACGTCGGTGACCATTTCGGTGACCGGATGCTCCACCTGGATGCGCGTGTTCATCTCGATGAAGTACAACCGGCGATCCTCATCCATGAGGAACTCGACCGTACCGGCGTTTACATAACCGATTTCGGATAGCGTCTTGGACAACACTTTGCCGATCTGGTCGCGGAGTTCCGGCGTCATCTGCGTGGAAGGAGATTCTTCCAGCAGTTTCTGGTGACGGCGCTGGATCGAGCATTCGCGTTCGCCCAGGCTGACCACATTGCCATACTGGTCGGCAAGAACCTGGAACTCGATATGGCGGGGGCGCTCTACATATTTCTCCATGTACAGATCGCCGTTGCCGAAAGCCGCAGCCGCCTCCGACTGCGCCGCTTTGAACAAAGCCGGAAGCTCATCCTCGCTGCGCACGATGCGCATGCCGCGCCCGCCGCCGCCCGCCGACGCTTTGATAATCACAGGGAATCCGACTTGCCGCGCCCATTCCATCGCTTCGCCATCGCTGGCAAGGATGCCCTCTGATCCCGGCAAAATGGGCACTCCATATTTCTTCATTGCCGCCCGCGCCTTTTCTTTTTCGCCCATGAGCCGCGTGACTTCCGGCGGCGGCCCGATGAATTTGATGTTGCTGGTCTCGGAAACCTCGGCAAAATTGGCGTTCTCAGCCAGCAACCCGTAGCCGGGATGAATCGCATCCACATTGGCGATCTCGGCCGCGCTGATCACCGCGGGAATATTCAGGTAGCTCTGCGCCAGTTGCGGGGGACCAATGCAGATCGCTTCGTCGGCAAAGCGGACATGCAATGAGTTGCGGTCCGCCTCACTGTAAATCGCTACGGTGCGGATGCCCAGTTCCTTGCACGCACAAATCACTCGCAGGGCAATCTCCCCGCGGTTCGCGATCAGAATCTTATTGAACATTAGAACTTGATTCGATGTGGGGACGGGCGTCCTCGCCCGTCCAGTCGGGCAACGCCCGGCTCAAATTGCATGGTCACACCTCAGACACAAAAAAAGCGCGCTTTGCGCGCTCTCTGTCCCATGCTCGCCTCATGGCTGTGGCCGGATCACAAACAACTCCTGCCCGTACTCGATCGGTTGGCCGTTGGCGATCAGCTTCTTCACGATTTCCCCGCCAACATCTGCCTCGATCTCGTTCATCAGCTTCATCGCTTCCACGATGCACAACACCTGCCCGACCTCGACCACATCCCCCGGCTTCACAAAAGGTGGCGATCCCGGGGACGGGGACTCATAAAACGTCCCCACAATCGGAGACCGCACGATGTGCAATCCCGCATCCGCGGCGGGCGCTGCTTCCGCCACGGCTGGAGGAGCGGTTTGAGCAGGCACGATGGGGGCGTTCGCCACTTCCGGAACCGGACCCGGAGCCGCATGCACGGCAAAATGAGGCAATGTCGGCTGAGGGGCCGAGGCCGCAGGTTCAGCCGCACGCTTGATGCGTACCTTCACATCGCCGCGTTCTAATTCAAATTCGGCGACGTCCTTTTCAATGAGGAACTCGATCAGTTCTTTGATCTCTTTCAGATTCATCGTTCGCGGTGGGACTCCGAACTATCTCATAAACGGTCTTGGAAAGGGCCCGGCTTCACAAGCTGCCGATAAACTGTTTCTTCCCTCCGTCAAAACTTTCAAATCGTTATCAGTTCCTTGGTGGTGGGCGTCAACACTTCGCAACCACGCTCCGTAACCACCACCATGTCTTCGATCCGCACGCCTCCCTTATCCGGGATATACACGCCGGGTTCGATCGTAATGACCATTCCCGGCCGCAAGATCTCTTTCTGTCCTGCTGCCACGCGCGGCGCCTCGTGGATTTCCAAACCTACACCGTGCCCGGTCGAGTGCGAAAAGTACCGGCCAAGGCCTTGTTTATTCAGCAATTTACGGCTTGCCTGGTCAACTTCGCCAACGCTCACTCCGGGCCTGACGGCGGCGACTGCGGCTTGTTGCGCCTCCCGCACCGCTTGGTACGCACAGCGAGCCTCGGACGTGGGCCGGCCCACGTGAACCGTTCGGGTCATGTCAGAACAGTAGCCCGCGAGTATAACACCGAAGTCGCACACCACGAATCCTCGCGCCGGAATCTCAGCTTCCGAGGCGCGGCCATGCGGCAACGCCGATCGCTTTCCTGCTGCAATGATCGTGGGAAACGACATTTCCTGCGCCCCGGCCCGGCGGGCGGCATATTCCATCTCCGCAGCGACTTCGACCTCCTTCACTCCCGGACGGATCACCTGCAACGCCCGGTCGAATAAACTCGCGCCCAAGTTCACCGCGGCACGCAGCAGTTTAATTTCTTCCGCGTCCTTCACCATGCGAGCCTGCTCGACCAGCGCCCGTGCCTCCAGCAGCCGGAAATCTGATCGCAAGATTTTCGCCAGATGAGCCCGTCCCGCGACGGTTAGATGTTCCTCTTCGACACCGACTCTCCAAGGCGGCTTTGGACCCAGCTTCACCCGCCTCTTGGCCAGCCATTCGGCAGCAGCCTGCAACGGCGCCTTGCGCGCGATCACTACGCGCGGTCCCTGGACCTCAGCCCGGGCCTGCTCGGTGTAGCGGCCATCGGTGAAGAACACGCTCTTCGTTTCACTGATTACGAGCGCTCCGGCGCTGCCGGTAAAGCCGCATAGATAGCGAACATTCGGAAGATGGGTAATGAGAAGAGCATCCAAGCGCCGCTGAGCGAGAGTGTGCTGCACCCCTTGCAGGCGGCCTACGTGGTCCATGATTCGAGTCTATCAGGCTGGCAGGAAGGCTCAAGGATCGCCGGTCGTGTCTCAGTTTCTCTGCGTTCTCCGGCTCCGCCGCCGCTCTCCGCGGCCTCCGCAGCCTCTTCGATTGAAGACTGTAGGTTTGCCGATTCTCATCACAACCCTGAAACGCTGAGGTCGCTGAGAACATCCGCAGATTGTGCCGAAATAGCCCACGGCTTCTGACGATCTTGGCTTCACGAGCAAAGGGCGAGCACGGTCACAAAGCGACCTGTTATAGTACCTTCAACTCAGCCACCATCTTGGGAAGGAAGTCGGTACTTTCATACTAATGGCCATCGAACGTGAAGGTGTCCTTTACAAAAGCCGGTCGGTTTTAGTCATCTTTCTCTTTTCCATGGTCGTTTTGGCATCCTCCCTCTCCGCCGGACAGGAGGTTCCCCGGCTGGATGTGTTCGGAGGCTACTCCTACCAGCGGTTCGACGCTCCGGCGCTCGGTTACGCCGACTATGCCAACCAGAACGGCTGGAATGTCGGCGCAACGGGAAACATTACGCGCACCTTGGGCGTGGCTGTAGACGCCAGCGGCCACTACAGCTCTCACTTGGGCGTGTACAATTTTCTGATTGGCCCGCAGTATTCCTGGCGCAGAGAAAGATCCAAGTTTTTTGGCCATGCTCTTTTCGGCAAAGGGGATGACCACCTGACCATTCAGGAGGCGACCCGTAGTGAATTTACCAGCGTCGGCCTGGCCATCGGTGGCGGCGGTGGTTTTGACTGGGATGTGACTCCCAGATTCACCTTTCGCGTGGTGCAAGCGGATTACCTGCGTACGCACACGTTTGGAACTAGTGAGAGCAATATTCGGGTCTCCACCGGGTTGGTGGTCCACTTCGGCAGCATCCGCAAGCACCGAAAACCTTGAGGCAGAGAACACCGTGGATCGCTGAGACGCCCGACTTTTCTTGAGGGACTCCAGAATGGCGACAGTGAAGATGGCGAAAGTGAAGATGGCGGGCAACGTGGTGAGGGTGAGCAAAGTAACGTCGTTGCTTTTGATAGTTTTGACGCTGGCGAGTCTGGCGGGATGCGGCGCGCCCGCCACTCATATCGCCTACTTGGGCTTGCCGCAGGACGACGCCGTGGCGGCCTTCCGGATCAACAATCATAGCGGCCAGTTTACCAACATCGCGGAATCGCCCTACCCGGGGGGAATCTCGCCGGCTTCAGTATTCGTGCATCCTTCCAACAAGTTTGCCTACGCCGCCAATCAGGGCGAAAACGATATTTCGCTGTTCACGATCGATGCCAGCCTAGGCTCGCTGACTGAAGTCCTGCCCCGAACCCCCGCCGGCGTCACGCCGGTTTCCCTGGACATGGACGGTGGTGGGAATTTTCTGTTCGTGGCCAACCAGGCGTCGGCCAACATCTCGGTCTATTCCATAAACTCAAGCACCGGGGCTCTCGCCTCGGTTTCCGGATCTCCATTTGCAACTTCTCCCAACCCCGTGGCACTCAAACTGTCCCCTTCGGGAAAGTTCCTTTATGTGGTCAACCCCAACCTGGCCTCCATTTTCGCCTACTCGGTGAACTCTGGAAAGTTGCAGCCCGTTCCCGGCTCCCCGTTCGCAGTGGGCAGTGGACCGTTTTCGATTGCCATTGATCCAGCCGAGAAATTTGTCTACGTGCCAAACTCCACCGCCAATACCATTTCCGTCCTAGCCATTAACCCCAGCACCGGAGCGCTGAGTTCTATCCCCGAATCCCCCTTTGCCAGCGGGATCGGAAGCCAACCGATCTCGGTCGCAGTTCATCCCTCCGGCAAGTTTCTGTACGTGGCCAACATGGGATCCAGTAATATCTCTGCATTTTCCATCGATACCACCACCGGCATTCCGACCGTGATCACCAACTCACCTTTCAGCACCGGCACAGGTCCGCTCGTCGTGGTGAGCGACCCCAATGGCAATTTTGTTTACGCGGTGAATCAAGGCACGAAGACGATTTCCGTATTCTCAGTAAACGCAAGCACGGGAGCCCTCACCGGCACCGCTCAATCAGCAACGACAACAGTTTCGGCTTCTTCGATGTTCGTCACCCACTAGTCAAAGGAGCGCCGTCCGGCGGCGGTCGTGGATCTCTGGGCCCGCCGCAGAGGAACCGACCTCGGGCGGACTAACTGATGATTAACTTCGGAATCATTGGCTTCGGACGGCACGCCGTGAAGCGGCTGATGCCGGGCTTTGCGCTGGCCGAAGACTGCCGGGTGGTTGCTCTTTCCCGGCGCGACATGGCGAAAGCTCAGGAATCGGCGCGACAGTATCACATTCCTCTGGCGTTCGATTCCGCCGACGCGCTGTGCCGCGCTCCCGAAGTGGATGCCGTTTTTGTCACCACGCCCAACGCCTGTCATCTACAAGATGTGCTGTCCGCAATCCGGAACGGCAAGCCCGCGCTGTGCGAAAAACCAATGGCCGTCAATGCTGATCAGTGCCGGCAAATGGTGGAAGCCGCCCGCAAGGCCCAGATACTGCTGGGAGTGGCGCAGGTATTCCGTTTTGAAGACAGCACGGCGCGGCTTCGGGATCAGGTAGCATCGGGCAAGATTGGCCGGCCCATCTTCGCCCGCTCGGAATTTTCCCTCAATGCGGGGCCGGCCCACGCCCGCGCCTGGCTTTACGACCGCGCCCTCGCCGGTGGCGGGCCGATGGCGGATGTCGGCGTGCACTGCGTGGATGCCCTGCGCTTTATCCTGCAGGACGAAGTGTTGCGGGTGAGCGCCCGCGCCACCAACGACTCCGAATCGGGTGACGTGGAAGCGGCGGCGGCCCTTCTGCTGGAGTTCTCCCGCGGAGCCCTGGGAACAGTCCTGGTTTCATTCCGCGCCGACTATCGCACGCCGCTGGAAGTGGTAGGCGATGCCGGCGTCCTGCGCGCAGATAATGGCTTGACCGTAGACCGGCCGGTCACTTGGGAACTGCTCCGCGGCGGAGTGATCATTGAAAGCGAAACGGTGTCCAACCAGCTTGCTTATGCGCGGCAGGTGGACGCCTTCGCCGCCGCCGTCGAGGGCAAAACCAAGTTTCCGGTACCGGGCGAAGAGGGTTGGCAAAATCAGGAAATTCTGGACGCGGCCTATCGCGGCATCCAGAGTGGCAAGGCGGAGGACGTGCCTGTAGTGGCCAGTAGCTAGGAGCTAGTGGCTAGGAGCCAGGCGTCAGGTGTCAGGTGTCAGGTGTCAGCTACTCATTCAGAGTCATCCCGAGCAAGCGGTTTCATAAACGGCTCTGTGGAAGGGCACGGCTTCAACCGTGCCGTAAAGTCGCCCAAATCCTTAGAGCTTCAGCCCCTGAGCCAAAAGCGTCCGGGATTGCGGGCGTACGCAAACTTATTCCACGCCTCGACCCCGACCCCGTTCTTAACAGCTGGCAGTGTGGATCGTCTTCTCCGGTCCGGTCTTGCGCCACCCATCAGAACGCTTGCTTGCGAGCGCTGAATGTCAAAATGGAGCCAGACACTTCGGGCTGGAAGTCCTCAAAGCCTGCAGCGATCAAGTACTGCTCCATCTCAGGAAGCTCGAAGACATGAAGGCCTTGATTCCTGCGATTCCATTCCCGCACGCTGCGAAATCTTAGGATTCCACCATGACCTGCGGTAAAAGTGAAGACTGAGAGAACGGCCGCCGGCTTCATGACCCGAGTCATCTCGCGCAGAGCGGTCACCGTATCCGCAAAGAGATGAAGCGAGCCACAACAGAGGGCAGCGTCGAAAACGCTATCTTCGAATGGAAGGGCCTCCACTCTCGCCCGGGCGAAATGCACGTTGGGAATTCCGTCCTTGGCAACGTACGCCGCGCCTTGCCGAAGCATCCCCATGGACACATCGATTCCGAAAACCTCCTTCGTCGGCGACGCAATCCGCCGGCCATACGTGCCGGGGCCGCAGGCGATATCGAGCACGCGGCCTTTGGCCGATTCAACGTTCTGAGACATCGTACCGGCCAACTGTGCAAGCGATGGGCTGCGAAATCCACAGTAGAGGTTTAGCACGACCGGATACCACAACCTCGTCTCGTAAATGCGTGCCATGCGATCAATGAAGCGCATTCTCCTGAGTACGGGGTCTGCACTTTGGGATAGTTCTTCGCCAATAAAGTCGGGGATGCCCTCGCTGATTGGGTAGGCTTGGGAACAGGCGGGACAGTGGAGCACGCCCTCTTTTTGGCGCAAGAGACACTTGCATACGGGGCACGCGTAGATTCCGGGTTCACTAGCTACCGAGGTGTCAGCAGTCATATTCAGCCTCGTAGATGCTTGCGATGGCGCCTGCCTTACCGCTTGGCCAAGGAATTAGTGTACGCTCGTATTTAACGCAAGCACACAGTACAGTCTCATTGTGATTCACTTGTGGCTAAGTTGTTGAATACTCGTTTTAGCGACTGCAGAGCCCGCCAAAATGAAGCCGGACCGTCGCGTAGAATGCCATTTGCTGCCATTCCTAGGCCCGTAGGCGACGCCATGGCGCCGGGGGTGAGGAAAACTTCATCTCCGATCCCGCGACGCGCCACAGCTCAACCAGACGCGATATTATCTTCCAGCTAATTAGGAGTCGGTTCCGAAATGGGATCGGGCGGGATTCCCTTGGCGGCCACAATCGCCCAATGCCACTCCTGATCGGGGCCGAGTGCGGAGGGCAGCTTTTCGTGGAATACGGCGGTTGTGGACGGTGCAGCCGCGCCTTTCAAACGCAAGAGCAGGGTCAGGTCGGGACGTTTCTCGGCGGGCTTCTCGGCGGGTTGCGCATCGCCTGCAACCGCAGGCAAAAGTTTGGCGGAGCCGAAGTATGCGTTATTGATGTCGGCGCGACGCACAATCGTCAGGCCCACGGTGATTTCCTTTACGTTCCATGTGCCGGCGTTGTAGACCGATACTTGCAGGGTGTCGCCATCCAGGATCGCCGGACCATCCAACTTCACCAGTTCACCTGGCGGCAGATCCGTCGCGACAAAAGGATCCGACAGCAGCGCGGCCGCGTTGGCATTGAAGGAAAGGCTGCAGGTCCCATCGGGGGTCGACATCTGGAAGTTCTTACCTGTGCCGTTGAAGGAAAACAGCGGCCGCCCGTCAAGCCTGACGTTTTCGATTTGGTCAATGACCTGGGAAAGATTGTCATTGTCAATAATATTGATCGTGGGCGCGGCTGGTTCTTTGCTCTTGCGCAGGGAACGCGCCACATCTCCCAGAGACACATCGGAGTCCGATTGCGCCAAAGCATAGGGGAGCAACACACCCAGAAAAACCAGCGCTACGCCCAGATAAGACCTATGCTTCATGAAACTCGCGGACCGCCCTCTGCAATTTCTCCTGCCAAAATTGTAATCAGAAATGGATCAGGCAATCAGCGCGGAGGGAAGAACGTAGGTAGTAGAACCTTGGGGCGAAGGAAATTTCCGGAACAGTAAGGGCGTGCGGGACAAAGCAGCACCGCAACGAGGCTCCGCACGCCCATCTGTACAACACTATTTACAGCAAGCCAGAGGAGCGGAAACGTGTGACCGGATCGGTCACTGGCAAGGGCTCCCGCTTGAAGATCCAGCGGGCGACCGCGAACCCTAATGCCGCGTAACAAAAATGAACTAACTTCATAAGCCACCCCCTAAAGCTGCTCTTTCACCTCGGGGGAGGCTCAATGAGGTCAACTTAGCAAGGCGGCACCAGTAGTACAACCCCCAAGCGTGCTATGGACGTAGCACGAAAGTTTAGGGTGGGGAAACCAAGGTAATCGGGAAAGTAACCAGGTCGGTGGCGAGGACGCCCGCGCTTACCCTGGAACTTACTTCTTCTTTCCCACGATCTTCTTTCCTTCAAGCTTCTTTCCTTCGGGCTTCTTTCCTTCCAGCGCTGCCCGAGTTGCCTGTAACTGCTTCCGCTGCCCGGCGTCCACTTCGGGGAAGGCCAGCTTCAGATCCTCCAGAGCGTCCACGATGGCAGCCGCGACGACCACGCGGGTGAACCACTTGTTGTCCGCCGGGACCACATGCCAGGGCGCGTGTTTGGTGGACGTGTGCGCAATCATGTCTTCAAAAGCGTCCATGTAATCGTCCCAGTATTCGCGTTCGTGGATGTCGGCGGCAGAAAACTTCCAGTTTTTCTCGGGATGATCCAGACGGTCGAGAAAGCGCTTCTTCTGCTCCCCTTTGGAGAGATTCAGGAAGAATTTGCGGATGAGGATCCCATTGCGCCAGAGATAGCGTTCGAAGGAATTAATGTCTTGAAAACGTTCCTTCCAGAGGTCTTTGGTGACTAAAGCGGGAGGAATCCTTTCGTTCTTCAACAGTTCCGGGTGAACTCGCACCACCAGCACCTCTTCGTAGTAGGAGCGGTTGAAGATGCCGATGCGTCCGCGCTCGGGGATGCGCTGCATGGTGCGCCACAGGGGATCGTGATTCAGTTCCTCGGAAGAAGGCGCCTTGAAGGAATAAACCTGGCAGCCCTGCGGATTGACGCCGGACATGACGTGCTTGATGGCGCCATCTTTTCCGGCCGCGTCGATGCCCTGAAAAATGAGCAGCACTCCCCACCGGTCCTGCGCGTAAAGCTTAACCTGCAGTTCGGCCATGGCAGCGACGCCCCGCTCCAGCAACTGTTTTGCGCGCGGCTTGGAGCGGATGTTTCCGATATCTCCGGGGTCGTAATCCTTGAGCCGAAATTTCTCGCCGTCTTCCACCCGGTACGGCTTCGCCAGCTTGCTTGCCCAACTCATGAGCGGCCTCCTGTGCCTTGCTTAAGCTTCAGCCACGCACTTCTGATGAAAACATGAAGTCTACAGGATCGGAACGTTCTGTCCGAAATGGCAGTGGTGCAGTTTAATAAGGAAGCGAGCCAAACTCGCGTTTATTCTGTCGCGCGGCTCGCCCAGATCCCCTTCGACTTCGCTCAGGGCAGGCTCTCGCTGTGCAAAGAAGGCTGGCTTGGGATGACAAATCAAACTGCACCACTACCTCCGAACTCCATCCTTTGCTCATCTCTTTTTTCCCCGCAGAAACCATTTTCGCGAGGTATAATGACCACCCCGCGAAGGAGGAACATGAAACGCTCCCGACGGCGCTCTATTGGAATACCCCGCACACTTTCTGACTCGCTTCATCGCCAGCTCAACTCTTATTCATTGGCGGCCAGCGCTGCCGGGGTGAGCTTGCTGGCCTTGGCGCAGCCGGTCGAGGCGAAGGTCGTCTACACAAAAATTCATCAGGTGATTGGATCCAATGGGATATACGCCCTCGATTTCAACCACGACGGTACTATCGACTTAGTGATTGCACGGGTGTCAGGCGGGACGGCTTATGGTGCGAGTGGATCCAACGCGCTGTACGCCCAGCCGGCTTTGGGCAACGCAGTCGCGGGTAGCAAAGCCCATTCTGGCAGTTCGTACCTGGCTAGCGCCTTGAGCCGCGGCGCACGGATTGGCCCGGGTCGAGATTTCATACCTTCGGGAATAATGTTTTCCTCCCGGGAACGCAGAGGCAGCAGCGGCGGCACGTTTGGTAAGTGGAAAAACGTTACCAAAGGGTTCCTTGGAGTGAAGTTCAAGATCGATGGCAAGACCCACTATGGGTGGGCGCGGATGAACGTTCGGGTGAGCGGATACCAGATCTTTTCCACGCTGACGGGCTACGCCTATGAAACTGTACCGGGCAGGCCCATCCGCGCCGGCCGGACCGAGGGCAGGGTGGATGACCTCGCGGCAAACCCGGAGTCGAACAACCCGGACGCTTCCGCAGCGGCCGCCACTGTTGCCCCGACAATGCCGGAAGCCGCGCAACCAGCATCGCTGGGCAGGCTCGCCCTCGGCGCCCAAGGTGTTCCAATCAGGAGGAGGCCATGACGAAAAGCCTTCGGACTCAATCCTTAATTTCCGAGACACTCCCACGGGGAGCGTGCCGCAAATTGCGGTTCACTGTCCTGGCCCTATTGCCACTTCTTGCAGCCCAGGCGTGGAGCCAGACCTACAGGGTGCTCTATAGCTTCACTGGTGGGGATGACGGAGCCACCCCACAGTCCAGTCTGATTCGGGACGCTGCGGGCAATCTTTATGGCACAACTTACCACGGCGGCGCTTTCCACTTTGGAACAGTCTACAAATTAGATCCGACTGGCAAGGAGACGACCCTGCACAGCTTCGCCGGCGTAGACGGCATGTGGCCCTCGTCAAGCTTGCTCCGCGACGCAGATGGAAATCTCTATGGCACCACGCAAGACGGCGGCACTCCAGAAGGGGGAGGGTGCAGACACGGCTGTGGAACCGTATTCAAAGTGGACCCAGCCGGCAAGGAAACCGTGCTCTATGCTTTCACCGGCAAGGCGGACGGAGGCGTTCCCTATGCAGGCGTGGCGCGGGATGGCGACGGCAACCTCTACGGCACCACGCACTGGGGCGGCGATATGTCCGCTTGCCAGGGCAGCGGCTGCGGAACAGTGTTCAGAGTGGACACGGCCGGCAAAGAAACTGTGCTCGATGCTTTCACCGGCGGTGCGGATGGGGAATACCCTCAAGCGGGTTTGATCCGGGATGCGGCCGGCAACCTCTATGGCGCCACCGAGTGGGGCGGCGACGGTTGCGGTGGCTTCGGCTGCGGAACAATATTCAAAGTGGACACGGCCGGCAAGGAAACTGTGCTCTATCAGTTTACCGGCGGTGCGGATGGGGGCGGTCCCGGTGGCGTGATTCGGGATGCGGCGGGTACTCTCTATGGCGCCACGGTGGAGGGCGGCAGGACGGGCTGGGGAACGGTATTCAAGCTGGACACGTCCGGCAAGGAAAGCGTGCTCTACGCTTTCACGGGCGAAGCCGACGGCGGCATGCCAGTCGCAGGCGTGGTCCGTGACGCTGAGGGTAATATCTACGGTACGACGGCTCGTGGCGGTGACTACTACGGCATTTGTGTCAACTATGGGTGCGGAGTTGTGTTCAAGGTGGACAAAAGAGGGACGGAGGAGGTTTTGTACGCCTTCACCGACGTGTCGCCGCCAGATCTGTACTTTCCAGCCGGTGTGATCCTGGACAAGGCCGGCAATCTCTATGGGACTTATCCCTATGGCGGCACGACCCGCCGATGCAACTCCGAGTGCGGTTTTGTGTTCAAGATCACGCCGTGATCTTTTGAGAAGGGCGCGAATCACGGCTGGCCTCGGCGGACTGTAAGATGCCGCGCTGGTGACCTTGGTAATCTTTCCCAGAATCCAACCCCCTATAACAATTGAGTGTTACTCGATCGCTTCGACAAGAGCAGCGACTTGTGCCGGTTTTTGAGGCTGGGTCTCCGAATCTGCAGGACAGACAAAAGATCCGCCATTCGCGGAATTCCGTCGGAAACTGCAGATTCCTCGTCGCTGCGCTCCTCGGAATGACAATACTTAAAGCCTTCGGTAGGCGTTAAGTCTTTCAAACCAGCTGGCTGTTCAGTAAACGGACGTTTTTATGAAGTGTCGAATTATCGCTGTTCTCGGTACCCGCCCGGAAGCTATCAAGCTGGCGCTGGTGATTCACGAATTGCGCCAGCGCTCGGAAGACTTTGAAACCGCCGTCGTGCATACCGGTCAACATCGCACCATGCTCGACCACGCTCTGCAGTATTTCAAAATCAAACCGGACTTCGATCTGGACGTGATGCGTCCCAACCAGACGCTGAACTCGCTGACCGCGCGCGTGCTGGACACGGTTGAAAACGCCTGCCATCGTTTTGAGCCCAACATGATCCTGGTGCAGGGCGACACGACCACGGCGTTCGCTTCCGCACTGGCCGCCTACTACTGCAAGATTCCGGTGGGCCACATTGAGGCCGGCCTGCGCAGCCGCGACATTTACAACCCTTTTCCGGAAGAGGTGAACCGGCGTCTGGTTTCTGTCATGACCGAGATTCACTTTGCGCCCACGGCTCTGTCGCGGGATAACCTGCTGGCCGAAGGAGTGCCGGCAAGCAAGATCGTGGTCACAGGCAACACGGTTGTTGACACCCTGCGCGCGCTCAGCCAACTGCCACATTCCTGGGATAGCACTCCTCTGGCCGGAATCCCGACCGACAATTGCCGCCTGGTGCTGGTGACCTCGCACCGGCGGGAATCCTGGGGTGCGGACCAGGAGAATATGTGCCTGGCGCTCAAGGATCTGGTCCAACAGCACGCCGACATTCGCGTGATTTATCCGGTGCACATGAATCCCAACGTGCGCAGCACGGTAAATGCGCTGCTGCAGGACACGGATCGAATCCATCTGACCGAACCGCTGGATTACATCACCTTCGTCAGCTTGTTGCGGCGGTGTTTTCTGGTGCTCACCGATTCGGGCGGCATTCAGGAGGAGGCGCCCACGTTCCGCAAGCCGGTGCTGGTGCTGCGCAAGGTCACCGAGCGGCCGGAAGCTTCGCAGTTCGGCATGGCGAAAATCATCGGCATGTCACGCGAGGGCATTGTCCGGGAAGCAGACAATTTGCTCAACGATACCGAGGCCTATGCGGATATGTCGGAGGGCGACAACCCCTACGGAGACGGTCATAGTTCGGAACGAATTGTGGAAGCTCTCGCCCGCTGGCATCAGAAGCAGACCCCGCTGTTGGAGCCGGACAAAGAGTTCAAGCTGCCGCCCCGGCCGCATCCGCGCCGCCGCAAGACGGATTTGGTGGCCGCGGCGCAAAAAGCGGCGGCCGCAGGTAAGGAGTGACCAGCCCTAGCCTGCGCCACGGCCATGGTTGTGCGCCATGATTTATGTTCTCTACTTCATTGTTCTTCTTATCTGCATCTACACTGCCCGCCACTACTGGTTCACGCTGAACCGTCTTTTCGGCTTCCAACGCCATCCCTACATCGACATTGACACCGCTGACTGGCCGCCGGTGACGGTGCTGGTAGCCGCTCACAATGAGGAGAAGGTCATTGCCAATATCCTCAGCGCCTTGATGACGGTGAAGTATCCGGAAGACAAAATGCTGGTGATCCCGGTCAACGACCGCTCCACGGACCGAACGCGCGAAATTATCGACGAGTTCGTCGAGCGCTTTCCCGGCCGCATTCGGCCTTTCCATCGCAGGGCGGGAAAAGGGGGCAAGGCGGCGGCGCTGAAGGATGCGATGGAGTTGGTGACGACTGAGGTCATCCTGATTTTCGACGCGGATTACATTCCCGGCGCCGGCCTCATCAAGCAACTGGTGGCTCCCTTCTTTGATCCCGAAATTGGCGGCGTCATGGGCCGGGTGGTGCCGTTGAATGTTGGCACCAATTTGCTGACACGTCTTCTCGATCTGGAACGTTCGGGCGGCTACCAGGTGGACCAGCAGGCCCGCATGAATCTTCGCCTCGTACCGCAGCATGGCGGCACTGTGGCGGGAGTCCGGTTAAGCGCGTTGCGCGAGATCGGCGGCTGGAATGACAACTCGCTCACCGAAGATACGGATCTGACCTATCGCCTTCTGCTCCACGGCTGGAAGACCGCATACCAGAATCGCTCCGAGTGCTACGAAGAAGTTCCCGAGACGTGGTCGGTTCGAATCAAGCAGATCATGCGCTGGGCCAAGGGCCACAACCAGGCCATGGTGACCTATGGCCTGCATCTTTTGCTGGGAAAACATCGGGCAACGCTGCGCGAACGGATTGACGGAACCTTGCTGCTGGGCGTGTATGCCATGGCTCCCATCACGCTGTTCGGCTGGCTGCTGGCCTTGATTGTGTTCTACCAGGGAGTGGCGCCACTGCACGGTATCATCGCGGTGCTTTCGATAACAGCCTACGCCGCGATCGGGAACCTGGCCGCTTTCTTCGAAATCGCCGCGGCCGTGCGCCTGGATGGAATGCGCAGACGAATCTGCCTGCTCCCATTCCTTATCCTGGGATTCGGAGTCAGCATCTTCTCGGTCTCGCGCGCCGCGCTGTCCCAAGTCAGCGATCTTGCCACTGGAGCCGAGTTCCATTGGGACAAGACTGAGCGCTTCCGGAAGGCCCTGTGAATCCCTACCTCGCCGTCGCCGCCCTGGTCGGTGTGGTCAGCCTGATGCTCCTGCTGCCGCTGGTCCCCGCGCTCGTGGAATTACGCCGGAAGTCCGATGCGGCGCCGCTGAACGTAATTCAGCAGCACGCCGGAGAGATCCGCCATTTTGCCAACAGCTTTCGTACGTACATCAAAGAACTGGAGCCAGCATTGCAGCAGTGCGTGGCCTCCGGCACAAATGACTCCGGCACTATGGCGGATGGTGAAGAATATGTTGTGCTGGGCCGGGCCGACCAGCCGCTGCTGGTCGCGCTGCAACAGCATGATGCAATTCGCCCGGTGGTGATTGCGGCGGGCACGGACGTGGTCATGCCTCCGGAATCCACCTTCTCAAAAGAGATCTATGCGGGCGGCCGATTTCTTGGTGGAGAGAAAAACAATTACCGGGCGATCCTGGGCGAGCGGGAGGTTCACCTCGGCGGCTCGAGCTGTGTGATGCGTTGGGTCCACGCCGTAGATGATTTCACGGCTGACCTCGGATGCCGGCTCTACGGGCGCGTTTCCTCCGACGCGGTCATACGCCTGCATGCCGATTGTAATTTTCTGCGGCTGAACGCTCCACGGATAGAGATCGGGCAAGCGGCGGACCACCTGGATCCGACCCCGCCGGGCTCGACCCTCCCCGCAAACCTGGGCACGGGAGCGTCTCGACGTTTCTTCCACGACGGTGACTTCAAAATTCGCGCCGGTGAAGTTATTAGCGGCAACCTTGTAATCCGGGGCAAGTTGCGCATTGGCGCCGGGGCGCGCGTCTGCGGCAGCGTGAAAAGCGATGACGACATGGTCGTAGAGAATGGGGTTTCGGTGGAAGGAAGCCTGATCAGCGCGCAACAGATGCGCATTGGCCCGCACTGTGCGGTTCATGGACCGGTCATTGCCGAACGCGGGCTGGCCATTGCCTCTGGAACTCGCTGCGGGAGCGGAGAAAATCCGACCACGGTGAGCGCGCCGCGCATTGAGGTGGAGGAAGGTGTGGTAGTGTTTGGCTCGTTGTGGGCGCGTGAGTATGGACAGGTGGTGGCCAAGGGATGAAGCACCGACGAGCTACTATCGCAATGGCGGGCCTGATCCTCCTGGCCCTGATCGCATGGTCCTGGGCGGCGCACGACCGGTTTCGCTCCACGGCGGACCGCCTCCTCCTGCTGGTGCCCTACGGCACCAGTCTCAGCGATCCCCGAGTAACCCTGTGGGTCGACGCAGGCAGCGAAGAAGGACTGCATGTGGTTCCCGTGCATGACTCGGAATTTCTTCGTCCCTTTTGGGGAGAATCCCAGTGTGCGGGCGTGATCCTGCCCGATTCCATCCACCGGCAGGCCAGTGAACTCTTCATCGCGGCCCTCCACCGTTTTGTAGCTGCAGGCGGGAAACTGATGCTGGTCTACGATGCCGGCACGTTCTCCCTGCAGGATCACTATGCGGCGAGCCAGTCGCGGCTATCGGATCTGGCGGGTGTGAATTACGCCCTCTACCAGCAACTTCGAGACAATACGATTCAGTGGGGTCCGGTGTCTGGCTCAAGTGCAATTGTGAGCCAGATGGAAATCCCTCCGGGAAAGTACTATCCCTTTCATGCGCAATCTGGCAGTGCGAACCCGCGCAAGGTTGCTGCGCTTCCGGCGGGCGGGGAATTCGAAGTCCAGCTCCGGCGCTACCAATATGGCGATCTGGTGTATCCCAGCTTTGTCACGTCGGGCGAGTATTCCGGCCGGGTGCTTTTTCACTCCAGTGCCGGAGTGGTTGCCGGAGAACATGCTTATCAAAAAGGCTCTGTGCTGTTCGTAAACCTGCCGCTGGGATATCTCAAGGCCAACACCGACGGGCTGCTGTTGCACGCTTTTCTTAAGTACTTCGCCAGCCACACTCTGTCGCTGCCCTACTTAATGTCCGTTCCCGATGGAATCGGAGGCTTGGTCCTGAACTGGCACGTCGACTCCAATGCTGCGATCAAGCCGCTTCAGGAAATGAATTCCTGGCCACTGCTCCAACAAGGGCCGTACTCGATTCACATTACCGCCGGCCCTGATTCCGGAAAGTTCGGGGACAAGAAGGGTTTCGATGTTGAGCACAATCCCATCAGCCAGGACCTTATCCGCAAGTATGAGAGCCTGGGTTACGACGTAGGCAGCCACGGCGGCTGGATTCACGATTACTTCTCCGCCCACGTGGATAAGGACAATCCCAAGGATCTCGAGCAGTTTCTGGCGCTCAATAAGAGTGCGCTGGAGCAGGTTACGGGAAAGCCGGTGGTCGAATATTCCGCCCCCAATGGCAATCAGCCGCCGTGGGTCACGCACTGGCTGGAAGCTCACGGTTTTCTCGCCTATTACTTCACCGGAAATACCGGCATGGGACCTACCGAGGGCTACCGCAACGGAATCCGTGAAGGGCAGAACATCTGGGCGTTTCCGATCTCGCACATGGACCGGGCTGCGGCGTTCGAGGAAATGAGCACCGATGGGTATTCCGATGGGGAGATTGAACGGTGGCTGAAAGCGATTACGGAATTCACTGTGGACCAGCGGTCGGTCCGGTTGGTTTATTTTCACCCTCCTGGCATTCTGCAGTACCGCAGTGTAGTCGACAAATGGCTGGATCTGACCGCCCAGATGAAAGCCGCGGGCCGGTTTCGCTGGTATACCATGACCGAGCTTGCCCGCTTCCTGAACGCGCGCAAGCAGGTGAAGTGGAGAGTCGCGGAGGACGGTGGCAGGGTTACCGTAGAAGCTACCGCTCCTCAGAGCCTGGAACATGAAACCTGGCGGATGCCGGCGAGCCAATTTGCCGAACCGACAATTCTGCAGGGATCGGCAACGGTTATCAAAGATAACGACGCGTGGAGGGTCGTTGCCGGGGAAGGACGAAGCCTGCAATTCCAGAGCGAAAGGCTGGGCAGGTGAGCTGCCCGAAGGGAGAATCTTTTAGGGATCAGCCGGATACTCGAAATTGAAGCACCGCCGCAACCCCCTATCGAGGCAGAGAATTCGGACAGCAGTTTCCTAAGCACTCGCGGTCACAATCTCGGCGATGCGTTCCCCGGCATGGCCGTCCCACAGCGGCGGCACCGCTCCCCGCTTGGCCTGGCCGTCCAAGATTCTTGCCAGTTCTTGCCGAAGTCTGGCCGCATCCTGCCCCACCAGCGTATTGGTTCCCATAGCGACCGTCACCGGCCGCTCCGTGTTGTCTCGCAGGGTAAGGCAAGGCACACCCAGGTAGGTGGTTTCTTCCTGAATACCGCCAGAATCGGTGATGACCACGGTGGCGTGGCGCTGCAATGCCAGAAATTCCAGGTAGGGCAACGGATCGCGAAGGCAAAGTTGACTCACGTTCAAACCAAACTCTGCGATTCGCTGGCGGGTTCGCGGATGCGCAGGAAAGACCACGGCTAGCTGCTGATTGACTTCCAGCAAAGCTGTGAGAATTCCTTTCAGGGTGTTGCTGTCGTCCACGTTGGAAGGACGGTGCAGCGTGACCAGGGCGTAGCGGTCGGGGAAATCGTTAAGGCTGATTCGATCCGCTGCGGGCAGAAGGCGTACCAGAGAATCGATCATCACATTGCCCACGCGATGAATCTTGTCCGGCGCAATGCCTTCCCGCTGCAAGTTGAGGTCGCCATCTTCCGAAGGCGTGAACAGGAGATCCGCGAGCTGATCGGTCACCAGACGGTTGATTTCCTCCGGCATGGTCCGGTCGAAGGAACGCAGGCCGGCTTCAACGTGTCCGACCTTTACGGCCAGCTTGGCGCAGACCAGAGTGGCGGCCATGGTGGAGTTGACGTCTCCATAGACCAGCACCAGATCCGGCTTGCGCTCCAGCAGCACCGGCTCGAAGCGCGTCATGATCTCAGCGGTTTGGCGCGCATGACTTCCCGGCCCCACAGAGAGATTGACGTCAGGAGCCGGAATTTCCAGTTGCTGGAAGAATACGTCGGACATGCTGACGTCATAGTGCTGTCCGGTATGAACCAAGGCCTGGCGCACACCCGGCCGCTTGCTTAGCGCTCCCAGCACGGGAGCAACTTTCATGAAATTTGGCCGCGCCCCAACCACGTGGAGGACACGCGTTGGACGTCGCAAGTGGATCATCAGGCTGGCCGGCGCGAGGAAGAATTGGAATGGATGAAACTGGGGGCATCCACCATGACGGGCTGTTGTGAAGAGCGTGACTGCGCAGCGCGCAATGTCGCCAGCGTAACCGCGACAATCTCATCAAACGGAATTGGGGATTCGGAGCCGGTTCGCACCGCGGCAGCAAGCGCCTCCAACTCAGCGCGGTGCCCTTTGTCCTGCCGAAAGCGCGACCGGAATCTTTGTTTGCGCCCGTGACGCACCAGTTCCAGAAGCCGGAAGTCTTCCAGCACTGCCACCGCTCCCCCACCGAACACTTCCAAACGTTCCTTGGAATAGGTTCGATCGCCGCCAGTCATATAACTGATGGTGCCTTGTGATCCGTTGGGAAACTGGAGCGAAACGATCACATCGTCGTTCGAACCGCCGCGCAGGTTGTCCAGACTGCGAGTCTGCACCACGACCGGCGGTGTGCCTGCGAGAAAGCTGAGGAAGTCCACGAAATGGCAGACTTCGCCCAGAATTCGTCCTCCTCCCTGTTCAGGATCATTCACCCAATGTTCAGGTGCGAGGAAACCGGCATTCACCCGGTAATGCATGGCCAGCGGTTCGCTGCTTTCCGCGAGAAATTCTTTCATCCGCACCGCCATGGGAGCAAAACGGCGGTTGAATCCAACCATGAGAACCGGATTGTGGCCGGAGGTCTGGTTGCGGTAAGCGTGGACGATTTCCGCTAGCTCGATTTCGCTCAGGCAGAGCGGCTTCTCGCAGAAGATGTGCTTGCCGGTGTTGATTGCGGCCAATACCTGCGTAGCGTGCAAGTGATGGCGGGTGGCGATCACGACCGTGTTCACCTCGGGATCATCGAGGATTCGCTGCTCGTCAGTGGTGCAATAGTGGAAGCCGAACTTTTCCGCACCACGGCGGGCATGCGAGCCACTGGCTGCGCAAACTCCCATCAAGTCAGCGGCGGCAATGCGCTTGAGCGCCGGTAGTAGCGTACCCATCGCGAATGCGCCAGCACCCAGAACGCCTACACGAACTGATTCCTCGCCTCTTGATTCCGCACGTCTTGACTCCTCAGTTCGGCGGACAACAACGGTTTTCCTCTCGACCAATTGCAGGGCACGGCTTTCTTCGGCCCGCTCAGGATAGGTAATGAGTACGCCAAGAAATCGCTCTGGCACTTCCCCTGTGATCAGATCGTAGGCGGCCGGCGCACGTTCAATCGGGAAATTGTGGGTAATCAGTGATTTCACGTTGAGCTTACCTTCCGACAGAAACTGCAGGAAAGCTTCCATGTTTCGGTTCTCGGTCCAGCGCACGTAGCCAATGGGATAGTCGCGGCCCTTCTGCTCGTACGCGGAATCGTAGCGGCCGGGGCCGTAGGAACGCGAAATCCGGAAATCGAGCTCCTTCTCATAGTAAAACTTGCGTTGGATGTCCAAACCGACCGTGCCGATGGCAACCACTATGCCACGATCGCGTGCCACCTCTCCCGCCAGATTCACCGGATCGCTGCTGGCCGTTTCCGCGGTAATCAGAACTGCGTCAGCGCCATTTCCGCTGGAGTGCTGCAAGCACAAATCGCGCAAGCCTTCGCCCGAGACGCTCACGGCGTCCGCACCCATGCGCAGCGCGAGTTCGCACCGTTCCGGCACAATATCCATTCCCAGGACGCGGCAACCGGCCGCTTTCATCATCTGCACCGTGAGTTGCCCGAGGAGCCCGAGCCCGATGACCGCGACCACGTCCCCCAATTTCACGCCTGCCGTGCGAATGCCGTGCAGGGCAACAGCACCTACGGCACCAAAGGCGGCTTCCTCGAAGCTGACGGAGGACTCCGGCGGAATTTTCGCGGCCAGCAGGCGCGGCACGCACGCAAACTCGGCGTGCACGGCATAGGCCGCCCCCGCGCAGGCGACTCGATCTCCCACGCTGAGATCGGCGACGCCATCGCCCACGCGGGTAACAACTCCGGAACTGCTGTAACCCAGAACATTGGGCTGATCGAGCCGGCTGCGAACCGACTCGACTGCGGAGAACACGCCATCGCGGCGAATCTTGCCGATGACTTCACGCACCAGATCCGGACGGGCCCTTGCTTTCTGCAGCAGATTCTTGCTGGCAAATTCGTAAGCCGCGCGCTCCGTCCCCGCGGAGACGAGCGACGCCGCGATTCGCACCAACACACATCCGGGAAGCAGCTGCGGAGCGGGAACATCCATGACCGAAATCTCGCCCGTACGAGCGTGCTGCAGCACTTGTCTCACGCGGTGGCCACCTGGCTGGCGTTCATCGGGTCCCCGGTGTACCGCTTCGCGCTCCTATCGAGGAAGGCCTGCATCCACAGCTCGAGAGTGAGGAATTGCCAGATCTGCATCGACCAGTCTTGCGATCCCCTGCGATGCTCTTCAACGTAAGCATTCACAGCTTCGGAACGGAAGATGCCGCGCTCGCGAATGCGTGATTCGGAAAGCAAATCGTCCACCATCTCTTTCAAGTCGTGCGCCAACCAGTAATCGGTGGGGGCGGCGAAGCCGGCCTTCGGCTGCTGCCGTATTTCCTTGGGCAGAATGTCCTGCATCGCTCTTCGAAAAATGTGCTTGGTGGTGGGGGCAAAAAATCCCTTAAGTTTCAAGCTGGGTGGCACATTCCAGGCGACGAACTCGGCAAGGTCCCGATCAAGAAAAGGCACGCGGACTTCGACCGACGAAGCCATGCTCATCTTGTCGTTGTAGTTCAGATTCAGGCTAGGCATGAAAATCTTGGTGTCGAGATAAAGCATCTGGTTCAGAAAATCGGCCCCCTGCACTTGATCCAAGCTGGCCCGGTGGCGGATAAAGGGATCCCAACCATTGATCTCAGCGGAAAAAGCCTGCGTATAGAGGATGCTTTTCTGCTCCTCGTCCAGATAAGTGCAATTCATGAAGAAACGCTCGGCCGGCGGCAGTGAAGCGCTACGCGCCATTTTTTTCGCTAGACGCACGGTGCCCTTCAGCGGCGTGCCGCGCAGGCTGGGCAGACTCGAGAGAGCGAGTTCCATCCATCGACGCAGTCCAGCAGGAGCTCTTTGATACGCCTGCGCCCAATAATGCGCGGAGTGCTTGCGGTAGCCGGCGAAGATCTCGTCGCCTCCAACGCCGGACAACAGAACTGTCGATTGCTTGGACGCTTCCCGGCAAACCAGGTATGCGCCAATGATGGCTGGGTCAGCCGTGGGCTCGTCCATGTGCCAGATAAGCTGGGGCAACAATTCAGCCACATCGGGTTCAACCATAATCTGGTGATGCTCGCAGCCCAGGCTGCGGGACAACCGCGCCGGGACCTCGGGATCATCCAGCGTGTTTTCGCCGACGCGGTGCCGTGCAGGAAAGGTAATAGTGTAGGTCGGCAGCGGTTGCCGTGCGGCACGCGCCATGATTGCGACAATGCTCGACGAATCGATTCCGGCACTGAGAAATGCTCCGACGGGAACATCGCTCACCATCTGAGCTTCGACCGAACCGCGAAAGCGTCCGCGAATCTCTTCGGCCAGTTCTTCTTCTGAACCAGGATAGTCGTAATCGGCGGAAGGAAAAGTCAAATCCCAATACTTGCTGATGGTGAATCGGCCGTCGCGAAAACTCGCGCAATGCCCGGCGGGCAGTTTGTGAATTCCGCGGAACATGGTCTTGGGATCGGGAACCCACAGTAAGGTCAGATATTGGTGGAGAGATTCCGGGTCCAGTTGGGCTTCGATCCCCGGGACCTCAAGCAAGGCCTTGATCTCGGAGGCAAACGCCAGGCGGCGCCCGGTGTGAGCGTAATAAAAGGGTTTCACCCCAAAGTGATCGCGCGCCAGAAACAAACTGGGCGTGCCGGAGCGGAGATCGCAGAGTGCAAATGCGAACATGCCGTTCAGTCGCTTCACACACTCTGGACCCTCCTCCTCGTAAAGGTGAATCACAACTTCGGTATCGGTGTCGGAAATAAAGTGGTGGCCTTTGCTCACCAACTCACGGCGTAATTCCGCGAAGTTGTAGATTTCGCCGTTGTAAGTGATCCAGACCGTGCGGTCTTCGTTGCACATGGGCATGTGCCCGCTGGGCGAGAGATCGATGATCGCCAGACGACGGGAACCCAGGCCCACATAACCGCCGTCGGGAAGCCGCCGCTCCCATAGTCCGAAGTCGTCAGGACCGCGATGGGCCTGCATCGATGTCATGCGCGCCAGCGTTTCCCGATCGCCGCAATTGACCAAGCCGCTTATGCCACACATGTGCGAAGCACGGATCCTTCTCGGAGTAGGGATTCCTGCACCTGACGCAAATCGCGTGGGGCAACAACATATTAACCCGCCGGCGCAGGCGTTCCCTGTAACCGATTAGGCACCCTCCAGTGTCCGGTTGATGTCTTTTCGGGTCTTAGGCGGTGTGTCAAGCCGCTTTCGGTAGCTCAAGATTGCCCAATAGAGTTGGTCTTCTCCATCACTAACCCGGAAAGCCATCCACCCGCCCACTGCGTTGCACGGATGGTGTATCCTCACTAGCGTTCTCGACTTCACAATTGAGGAAACACTGTGGCTATACCCAAAAAGACTGCGATTTCTTCGACTAAAGTGAAGTTGTATGACAAGCTCATCGCAACCAATCCCCAGATCGAGCGTAAGGGCGCTGCCAATCCTTACACTTCGCTCAATGGTCACATGTTTACACTTCTGCATCAATCGAGCACATTGGCCATCCGGCTTCCTGAGGATGAGCGGGAGGAGTTTCTCAAGAAATATAAAACGACGTTGTTTAAGGCGTACGGCGTGGTCATGAAAGAATATGTGACCGTTCCCGATTCGTTGTTGAAGAAGACCAAAGAATTGCAGAAGTATCTCGAATTGAGCTACGAATACGTCAAGACGTTGAAATCTAAGCCCACCAAGAAGAAGCCCTGATCAGTCCCCTGAGAGGATGTTGGTAAATCAACTCGATGCGACAGTGGACTCCGGCAGCAGCTTTCCTGGCGGCGAGTCTTCCCCTCGGGAGGCCGTAGCGCGCCTCAAGCATTCTTCGAGGATGAGGGGTATTTCGGACAGGGCTCGATTGGAGTACATGCTGGCTTTGCGGTGGAGATCTTCGAAAGTCGAGGCGTCGAGCAACCGCTCGACGGTGGATGCAATTTCCCGGAAGCTCTTCACGACAATGCCGCAGCCCATCTCCGTTACCCACTGCGCGTTGTACCGCTCCTGTGGCAGGGTTCTCGCATTGCACCCCACGATTACCGGCAAGTGGCATTGCAGCGCTTCGCTGATCGACCCAGGACCCGGCTTCCCGATGAAGAAGTCGGCCAATGACATGTAGTGCTCCACATTCGAGGTGAAGCCTTCCACGAGCATCGGCTTCCGAGTTTTCAGGCTTCTGAGCTCGGCGGCAAGCTTGCGGTTGTGGCCACAAATCAAGATCAACTGGACCTCAGCCTTACTCTGATCGAGTTTCTTGGCAATATCGACCATTACCCGAGACCCATGCCCCCCAAACAGGACGATCCCGGTGGGACAGTCGGGTTCGAGGCCAAGCCGCTTTCTTTCGGAAGGCTGATCCACAGCCGTCTTCCGGTAAAACCGCGGCTTCAAAACCATGCCCGACGTTTGGAAGATGCGATCCGCCGCGTGCCCTATTGCCAGAGCTTGCTGCTTAGCCCGTTCCGTGCCGACGATAATGAATTCAGACTCCCGTTCGATCCAGAAGCGCGGCGGGTAGTCAGCTAAGTCGGTCAGGAGGGTGACGAACGGCGTTCGCGCACCATTTCCGCGAAGGCTCTCGGCCAGAGCACGATTGAAATGCGGGATCACCGACAGCACCAAGTCTGCCGGATGTTGCGCCCAATGAGCCCGCAACAACTTCACGATGGGCGAATGATAGACGCGGATCGTACTCTGGAGAAGCACCAGCAATTGCGGTGTGAAGCGGGTCCAGCCCTTGCGCAGAATGAGGTTATAGGCATCCTCGATATGGAGGCCGGTGGCGCGGCGAGCCACGTCCAGCGGGGCAAGCAATTCTTGGATATTGAGGAGGCTGACCTCCCACGGGCGGTCTTGTGAAACCAGCGCGTCCTTCAAAGCATCGGCTGCGCTGCGGTGACCTCCGCCGGCATGGTGGAAGACGATTGTGATCTTCCTTGAAGAATCAGCCGGCTGCGTGTTGTCGTGCCGAACTCCATTCGCCTTGTACAATCATCACCACCGCGGGTGTGCCGTTGGTTGAGCCGGCATCAGCTACTAATATTTTCGTATTCCTCATCTTCCCGTAATTCTGACGGGTCACCGAACTCCGCAAGCGCGGAATCAGGTTCGTCTCGTTCTTCTGCGGAATCACGATCATCAGGCCGCTCGCGGTATTCATGAATCTGTACTCCTTCGGCTCCGATCGTAATGTAGGTGGAAGTGGAATCGATCCAGCCGCCTGAATTGTAGTAGTGGAGACCATCCCGCTCCTGATGCATGGCCACGTGAGTATGTCCGCAGAAGATGCGGTCCACCTTGCGCAAGCGTGCGTGAAATAGCGCGCCGGATGCGACTTTGGAGGACATTCGCAGCCAGCGCGTATTCAGGCGGTCAATGAACCGGGCCACCGGCTTGCCCTTCACATCGAGTTTCTGCAATTGCACGTAGAGCAATGAAACCCAGTAGTTAAAACGCAAGTTATTCACCACAAAGCGGTCGAATTGATGACCGTGAATCGCCAGGTGGCGCAATCCAAGATATTCCCAGGTGTATTCCTTGTAAACCCTCACTCCTACCAGATGCGACATGACTTGGGCAAGATTGTGATCGTGGTTTCCTTCCACCCAGATTACTTCAACTTTGCGCTTGGGATTGGAGAGCTTTCGGATATAGCCGAGAAATTTCCAGTGTTCCTTGGTGAGCCGGCCAAAATTGAGGTCGGCAAAGATGTCGCCGAGCAGGATCAGACGCCGGAAGCTATTCTCCTTCAACACCCGCAAGGCATCGCTCGCGCGGCTGGTGGCCCAGCCCAGGTGCACGTCGGAGAGAATCAGCGTGTCGTAGACAGGCGGATCCATGCACTATTTCTAGTGCGACAATGTTACAGGCTGATGAAATCCAGGTAACAATCCGGTAAAAGGGGTTACCTTCGAGGATAACGCCCCCACGGCTCGCTTGTGCCCGCATCGAGAGGGTAGTTAAGTCAAAGGATGCCAACAGAACCACCGGGTAATGGTTCTTAGGGTAAGCGGAAATCCACGGTGACCTGAGTAACGAACGCGACAGCTTCCCCGTTGCGGACATAGGGCTTGTAGCGCCATTGTCGAACCGCATCCACCGCCGCCGAAATCAGCAGATCATTTCCGTCGACAACCTTGACGAAATCGACATCGCCGTCCTTGTCGACCATAGCTTGAAGTACGACGGGTCCGTGCACCTTCTTTTGTTTTGCCTCCTGGGGATAAATTGGAGACACCCTGTGCACGACGTTGTCATCGGCGACATCTGCGGGAAGTACCGGGGTTTCATTCGATGGAGCGCCGCCCGTCTTCCGAGTTGTGGAAGTGGCCGGAACAAGGGCAACGTTGTTGGTCGCCGTGCTGTCTTGCTTGACGTTCTGCAGAGATAAAGCCGCAGACTGCGAAGACGCTCCAGGATCAGCAATCTGAGTGGTCGCGGGAACTGGGTGGGCCGTCGCATCTGCACTTGAGGCTGTCGTATCTGCGGCCGGAGTTACGGAAGACCCGCTAGGGGACATTGCCGCGCTGCGAGTTGCCTGGGATGGAGACGGCGCGGGAATGGCTGAAGCAGCAGTCTGCCCCTTGGTTCGGAATCCTGCGATGTGAAGTTGTATTTTCTGGTACTCGAACGTGACCACATCCCGGAACCGCGGTACTGCGCCCCAGGCCGCGTACAGGACAGCCACCAGCAGAACTGCGACCACCGCCGCCAACAACGGAGTGCGGCTGTGGCGCCGGGTTGGCGCGGCGTGAGCGCGCTTAGCCGGAACGGCAATCTTGCTCTCCGATTCTTCAAGTTCGGCAAGGATAGGCTTGTCGTCGAGCAGCGGCACATCGTTTGATGGTAGGGCGGTGGGTGCGGCTGTGACGGCGAGGTCTGCCTTGGCCATGCCCACGTCGATCGCAGTGCGCGGCGGTGCGAAAGATGATGGCAATTCGTTGGTTGTGCCAGGTTCGACGCTGGGCGCCACTGCGGAAGGTGCAGACCCTCCAGCCGGTGCGTCCGCGGTCTTCAAAAGGAGAACCGCAGCCGACGACCGCAATTGCGGTAACCGCTTCGGAATTATTGTTTCCGATGCGGGCTGCGCAGGCGCCTGACTGCCTCCCAGGCTCCGTGCTGCAACTTTTGCAACCGCATTTCCCTTCTCCGCTGCCGCAGCGTTCTCGAGAATTCCCTTACCGGCTTGCCCTTCTTTTCGTAACATGCTCAGCGCAGTGCGAAGCGTGTTCCTGGCTTGCTCAACCGACACTGGTTTCGTGAGCACCAGCATCGCGCCGAGATGAAACGCGTTGGGAACCCCAGTCTTGCCCTCCACAATCGCAATGGTGATGGAGGTCTTCTGGAGAGTCGATCCGCGCACACTCTCAAACACAGGAACTGCATCCTGCTCATTGTCGCAATCGACCAGAATCGTATCGAAGTGCTGGTGGGCAAGGCTCTCAGTGCCTGCAGACAGGTCGTTGCAATGTTCGAACGCGAGATCCAGTTCCTTGAGAACCTGGGTCAAGGCCGGGACGGCCTGCGGATCGGCGCTCAGCAACAATGCGCGGATTGCCATATTCGCCGATCGTAAGGACCCGGGGCAGGCGCAGGCAAGTTACTCTGGTAAGCGAGGACGCCAGAACCCAACTTGCTCGGTACACCGGGCAGGTCGCTGACGCGGCATCCCACCGTTTGAGTCGGCTAGAGCAATGGTGGAAACCGATGGCACTCTGACCCTGACGCCCGGGAAGAAGATGTGCGCTGCCGAACTCAGCCCAATGAGGACAGGCAAATATCCAGAAAACCGCTCCAAAAATAAGAAGCGCCCCGTGACTCTTCCGAGTCATGGGACGCCCGAACAGCCCTCCCCCAGAACTGCTCACGTCCAAGATAGGTTTTCGCGCGTGGGATGTAAATCCCACATTCGTGCCAACGACTGGCACGAAATAGCCATGCGCGACCTGTACCTTCCCCCAGCCGGTTGCTGAGAAAAATTCCCGCCTTATCTTGACCGCAGCGATTAAAGCCGATACTGAAAACAAACCAGTTATCGCGGCGCTGGAAGCGCTGCGCCGGCCAAATTCGCGTTTATCCGCACCCGTAGAGCGGTGCGATTGCTGGGTCGCACCTTGGTGACCTGGTGTCTCCCTTTCCCGACTGGCGCACCTCTCCGAGGCGTTGTGCCGAGCGTCATAAGAATCGCATCTTCAGCCACTTCCAACCGTCGACCACAGGTCGAGAGCGCTCGCCATGCGGTTACTGCGGTAATCGGCCGACGGGTCATTGAGATTGAAAATCGCTGGCATCCTCCTTAGATTCCCAACAGGGGGTTGTATGAAGGATATTCACGAGGTGCTACGGCGAAAGCAGGCCAAGTACGCACAACTAACCAAGCAGATCGAGATGTTGCAGCAGGCTGCAGAAAAACTGCGCGAGGTAGCCCCTTTGTTGGCCGAAAACGAGGAGGATGACACTGTGGTCCTGGCCGAAATGGATGAGAATCCCAACCCGGCGGCCAAGGCTGCGGCGGCAGGCTCCGGGAGTGCGTCCGCCCCGGCGAAACCAGCCCGCGGCGTGGCTCCTCGCTGGCCATAATCACGAAGGGATTCTTCCGCGGACATTGAGCGGCATATGACGTTCCAGGCACTTTTGGTCTCCAAAGACGACGAGGCAACCGCAGTGCTGACTCCGGTTCTTTCCGGTTCCGGGGTTGGCATCGCGTGCTGCGGCTATCCCGAGGCCCTCTGCCGGCTCACAGAAGAAAAGTTTGATGCCGTAATCGTTGACTTCGACGATCCGCACAGCGCCACACTGGTACTGCAGAATGCCTACCAGGCGGCATCGGGAAACAATGCCGTCACCGTCGCCCTGCTGAGCGACAAAACAAAGGTGCGGAACGTGTTTGGCGAGGGCGCAAAATTCGTGCTCTACAAGCCCATTTCCGGACAGCAAGCGGAAGCTGGTCTGCGCGCCGCGATTGCCTTACTCAAGCGGGAACGGCGGCGATCCTTCCGGGTTCCCGTACAAGTTCCGGTGCAGCTCCGGGTGGAGAACGGACCGCAACTCGAAGGCATCCTGCTCGACCTGAGCGAAGACGGTATGGATATCCTTGCAGCCCACCCGCTCTGCCCTTCGGCCATGGTCAACGCCCACTTCAGTCTTCCGGATGGCAAAACCGAAGTCCAAGCCAGCGGCGAAATCGCTTGGGCAAATCCGAACGGACAAGCAGGTGTGCGCTTCGTTGATCTTGCGGAGAACCTTCGTAACAGTCTGAAAGCCTGGGTCGCGGCAAACGCTCACGAACTTCCGCCCGTGGATCCTGAACCGGTATCGCAGTGCAAGTTGACCGATCTGAGCCTGGGCGGATGCTATGTAGAAACTGAATCTCCCTTTCCGGAGCGCTCCGGAATTGTCCTTTGCCTGAAAGCGGAAGATATGGAAGTCCAGGCTGACGGTCTAGTGCGAGTGATGCACCCGGGATTCGGCATGGGCATCGAGTTCGCCTCGCGCACCGCCGACGAGCGGGCCCAGGTGGCTCGATTTATCGGATTCCTGACCAGCCGGCCCGGAACTTTGCCCGAGTTGCTGATCACCCCACGCGCCCTCACCGCCGGCGACGATTACCCTGAGGGGCCAGCCAAGGAAGAACTCGACGATCCGCTCCTCGAATTACTGCGCAGTCACGAGTCGCTCAGTCAGGAAGAATTTCTGCAGCAACTCCGCAAACAACGCAACGGGGAAGAAGTAGCGACGGCCTGAAGTTCCTGTTGCTCACTGACAAGTCCCGTATCAAGAGAAAGCTAAAGGGCCCGCACGCCGTCTCTCGTGCGGACCCCTTAGCGCCGGGCTTATTCCACCTCGAATTGGGAGAAGTGTAGCGGGCCGCAGCCACGACAAGGTTTCAGCCAAGTTAATTTCTCGTAAAATCCCGAGTAGTTCTCCACAGGCTGCCACGCCCCATCTGGCGAGGCTGCCGATTTGCGGAGACTCGAATTGCTCATTTGCGCGGCTTAGGCAACAATCGCTGTGCGAATACCCGCTGTCCCGTTGAGGAACATCCAGCTGAATTTGTCGACTTTAGACCGAACGCCTTTGGCGCGGCACGAAGCGCCAGTCAATTCTGACGGGGGAACCGTCTGGTTCCGGCCGCTACTGGCCGTCGCGGCCGTGGCCTTCGCAGTGGTTACTCCGCTTTTCTTTCTCGGCAATCCCTCCGGACACGATTTCGAATTTCACATGAACTCGTGGATGGAAGTTCTTGGCCAGTGGAAGCACGGGATCGTCTATCCGCGATGGGCCGCGCTGGCGCAGTACGGCTACGGTGAGCCACGATTCATTTTTTACCCGCCTGCTTCATGGATACTGGGAACCGCCTTGGGATCCTTTCTGCCATGGAAGGCTGTTCCCGGCGCCTATGTGTGGTTGGGGCTCACTCTCTCCGGATGCTCGATGTTCGTGCTGGCGCGGCGCTGGTTGGATCGTCGCGATGCCATCTTCGCCGCGGCCTTGTACGCCGTGAACCCTTACTACATCCTTATCGTGTATTGGCGGAGTGCCTTCGCTGAATTGCTTGCCGGCGCGTTGTTGCCTCTGCTCTTGCTTTATGTGCTGCGTTCGGAGGACGAAGGACGAAAAGCAGTGCTTCCCCTGGGGCTAATCGTAGCTGCCGCCTGGTTAACGAATCTTCCCGCCGCGGTGATGGTCACCTACTCGCTGGCGCTGCTGGCAGTTGCCGCGGCCATGATTCGGCGCTCGCCACGAATCCTATTTTACGGTGCCGCAGCAGTTCTACTTGGTGCCGCCCTGGCGGCATTTTATGTCGTGCCGGCTGCCTATGAAAAGAGGTGGGTAAACATCGCGGAAGTTCTCGCCCTGGGAGTGCGGCCGCAAGACAATTTTCTGTTCACGATGATTGCGGACGCAGATCATAACCGCTTCAACCGGCTGATCTCTGACTTAGCGGCGGCAGAAATCGGTGTGCTGGCCGTCGCAGTCTTTTTTTCGCGTCCCTGGAGACACCAGCAGCCTCGGGTCTGGTGGATGCTGACCGCTTGGGCTTACGCCACTGTGTTGCTGATGCTTCCGTTTACATTTTTTCTGTGGGAGCACCTGCTCGACTTACGCTTCGTGCAACTCCCCTGGCGCTGGCTGCTGTGCCTTAACGTGGCCTTCGCTCTGTTGGTGACGATGGCCTGTCGGCGATGGGGCGGGCGCGCGCTGGTCTGTCTGATCATGCTGGCAGCACTGGTTTTTGTCTGGCATCGCGTACTGCCTCCCTGGTGGGACAACGCTGCCGAGATCTCCAGGATGATCAGTCGCCAGCGCAGTGGAGCGGGTTACGAGGGAACCGATGAGTATGTGCCAGTCGGAGGCGATGCATATGACGTCAAGCCTGAGGCGCCGCTTGCAACTCTGGACAACGACGCTAGTGCGCGCATCGCCGTGCAGCGCTGGGATCCGGAATCAAGGCTTCTTTTCGCAGAAGTCCACCAGCCGGGAAAGCTGACAATGCGCTTATTCAATTATCCGGCGTGGCAAGTTGAGGTGAACGGTCATGTGGTCGACGCCGAGACCAGCGACGATGCGGGCCAGATGGTGATTCCGGTTCAGGCGGGCGGAAATCAGGTGCGGATCACGTTCGTACGCACGTGGGACCGGACGGCCGGGGGCGGGATCTCGATCCTGACTCTGGGATTGGTGGTCATCGGCGCTGTACTTCCACTGGTACGCCGGCGTTATCGATAACCATGAAACGCATTCTTGTCGCTACATCGAATCCGGGCAAGTTACGCGACTTCGCCGGTGCAGCAGCGCCACATGGCATCGAGATTGCTTCGATCCCGAATTTCACTTCCCTGCCGGTCGTGGCCGAAGATGGTCTTACCTTTGAGGCAAACGCGCGCAAGAAGGCCGAGGCTTACAGCCGCTATCTTCCTGGCGAAATCGTATTGGCGGATGATTCCGGGCTGCAGGTGGATGCCCTGGGTGGTGCGCCGGGAATTCATTCTGCGCGTTACGCCGCAGAAAAGCCTGAATTGGCGGATAACAATACCGGCGACCCGGCCAACAACGCCCGTTTGCTCCGGGAATTGAAAGAGGTTCCTGCCGAAAAACGCACTGCGCGATTCGTGTGCGTGATTGCGGCAGCTCGGGATGGGCAAACACTGAAGGTGTTTCGCGGGCAGGCTCAAGGCGTGATCTTGGACAATCCACGTGGGACAAATGGCTTCGGATATGATCCCCTCTTCTATTTTCCGCAGATCCAGAAAACTTTTGCGGAATTGAGCGCTGATGAAAAGGCAAAATACAGCCATCGCGGGGCGGCGTTCCGGCAGTTTGTATCGTGGTACCAGCATTTTCGGGTAAACAAATAGCTGGCTGAACGGTCGAGGCCGACGCGGGGGATGCCGTAGGTCGAGCCTTGGAGGACGAATGTCTTGAATGAAACCAGCTACCATTTGTCAGTTCTCAGTTCTCGGTTGCATCCTCGGAAGGCGTCAGCATCCAGAACACTTTCTTGACTTCCCTTCTCTCCGGACAAGATAATAAAAAGTTCTGTCCTCATACTTGAAGTCATAAGGAGCGTTCTGTGGCAGCAACCGCCAGTCCTGCGGCTCCGATACCGATGAAAGCGGGCGTGGCTCCGCTGCGCGCGGGCCAGGGATATTCTTTCCTGCTGCGGCGTCTGCATTCGCTTAGCGGGATCGTTCCGGTCGGAGCTTTTCTGATCGAGCATTTCATCTCCAACGCATTCGCCACCCGAGGCCCAGCGGCCTACACGAAACAAGTTGAATTGCTCAGCAGCTTCCCCTTCGTGGTGGGGCTCGAGTTGTTCGGCATCTGGCTGCCCATTCTCTATCACGCCCTTTACGGCTTCTACATTTGGTATCGCGGGGATAGCAACGTTACTGAGTATCCCTGGACCGGGAACTGGCTATACACCTCGCAGCGGTGGACCGGCACGATCGCCTTCTTCTACATGGTCTGGCATACCTGGCATTTGCGCTTCACCGGTGTCCACCTGCTCAGCCATCCGGCGGCCGCGTTCGGTAAAGTACAAACGGAATTTCAGAACCCATGGGCGGTCGCATTCTATGCAGTGGGCATTCTGTGCGCCTCATGGCACTTTGCATACGGATTGTGGTTGTTCGCTGCGAAATGGGGTATCACGACCGGCGACGGCGCGCGGCGAAAGTTTGGATACGTCTGTGTAGCGATCGCGTTGTTGTTTGTCCTGGTGGGGGCGGCCACCATGTATTCATTCTTGAATACTCCGCTGCAGCCGCTGGAACAGGTTGGCTCGGGAATGGAATCATTCGTTATGCGTTAATCGTCATACGTTAACTTCCGGACTCTGGCGCCGGCAGATTGGAAATAAATGGCATCAAATCCGAAAATCATTGTGATTGGGGGCGGCCTGGCGGGGCTTTCTGCCGTCATCAAGATCGCCGAGATGGGCGGGCAGGTGGATTTGTTCTCCATCGTTCCCGTAAAGCGCTCGCATTCGGTCTGCGCCCAGGGCGGGATCAATGCCGCCAAGAATCTGAAGGGCGAGGGCGACTCCACCTGGCAGCACTTTGATGACACGATTTATGGCGGCGATTTTCTCGCCAACCAGCCTCCCGTAAAGGCCATGTGTGATGCGGCTCCGGGCATCATTGACCTGCTCGACCGCATGGGCGTGCCCTTCAACCGAACTCCGGAAGGACTCCTGGATTTTCGCCGTTTCGGAGGTACGCTATACAATCGCACCGCATTTGCGGGCGCCACGACCGGGCAGCAACTTCTCTACGCGCTCGATGAGCAGGTGCGCCGTTACGAATCTGAGGGCAAGGTCAAGAAGTACGAGCACTGGGAATTTCTCTCCGCTGTGCTTGATGGAAATCGCCTCTGCCGCGGTATCTGCGCCATTGACCTGCGCACAATGGAAGTGCGGACTTTCCCGGCCGATGCGATCATTATCTGCACCGGCGGGATTGGCGCGATCTTCGGGAAATCCACCAACTCCGTAGTGTGTACGGGATCCGCTCAATCCGCTTTGTACCAGCAAGGTTGCTACTACGCGAACGGTGAATTCATTCAAGTGCACCCGACTTCGATTCCGGGAGAAGACAAGCTGCGCTTGATGTCCGAGTCGGCGCGCGGCGAAGGCGGGCGGGTGTGGGTGCCGAAGACGCCGGGTGACAAGCGCGATCCGAAATCGATCCCGCAAAGCGAGCGCTGGTACTTCCTGGAAGAATGGTACCCAAAATATGGGAACCTGGTGCCGCGCGATGTGGCCACCCGTGCGATTTTCAAAGTCGTCTATGAGCTCAATCTTGGTATCGATGGCAAGCCGATGGTCTATCTCGACTTGACCCACATTGACCGCAAGATTCTCGACCGCAAGCTGGAAGGCATCCTGGAGATCTACGAGAAGTTCGTTGGCGACGACCCGAGGGAAGTTCCCATGAAGATTTTCCCCGGCATGCACTACACCATGGGCGGGATGTGGGTGGACTTTGTTCAGGCCACGAACATTCCCGGCATCTATGCCGCCGGCGAATGTGAATATCAATACCATGGGGCGAACCGCTTGGGCGCAAATTCGCTGGTGTCGTGCATCTTCGGCGGATTCGTAGCCGGGCCGGCCGCGGTGAACTATGCGCGCAACCAAAAGGCTGCAGCCGGCAATGGACACTTCGACGCCGAACGCAAGCATCAGCAAGAAAACAACGCGATGCTGATGAAATCCGATGGCAAGGAGAATCCTTTCAAGTTGTGGCGTGAACTGGGCGATCTGATGACCGCCAATTGCACCGTGATCCGCTACAACAAAAAGTTGCAGGAAACGGATGGCAAGCTGTGCGAGATGCTGGAACGATTCCGTCGGATCAATCTGAGCGACCGTTCGCAGTGGGCCAATACCAGCGTGGTATTCGCGCGTCAACTATACAACATGCTGCAGCTTTCCCGCGTGATCGCGCAGGGCGCGGCGATGCGGGATGAGTCCCGCGGAGCGCACTACAAGCCGGATTTCCCGGACCGCGACGACAAGAATTGGCTGAAGACGACCAAGGCATATTTTGCGCCGGATGCGGACGAGCCGAAATTTGAATTCGAGTCGGTAGATATTTCGCTGATTCCACCGCGGCCGAGGAAGTATGACGTGGCGAAGTGACGCGTTTTGCCATCGGAAGCCCTCGGAATGGCAAGTTGCAAAGAGATTTCAAGGCTGAGAGTGAATGGCTAACAAGAGCGTAATACTAAGAATCAAACGCCAGGCCAATCCCAATGACAAACCTCATTGGGAAGAGTTCGAACTGCCTTACAAGCCGGGTATGAACGTGATCTCTTCGCTGATGGAGATTGCCGCCAATCCCGTCACTCGCGAGGGCAAGTCGACCACGCCCATTACCTACGATTCGAATTGCCTGGAAGAAGTCTGCGGGTCCTGCGCCATGCTCATCAACGGGCGCGCTCGTATGGCCTGTTCGGCGCTGGTGGATAAGCTCGATCAGCCTATCCGCCTTGAGCCGTTTACAAAGTTCCCTGTGGTTCGCGATCTGGCGACCGACCGCAGTGTGATCTTCGAGAACCTGAAGGCCGTGAAGGCGTGGGTCCCCATCGACGGCACTTACGATCTAGGCTCAGGCCCGCGCATGTCCATGGAGGACCAGGAAGCGGCTTACCCGCTGTCCCGTTGTATTTCTTGCTGTTGTTGCATGGAAGCCTGTCCACAGTTCAACGAGAGCACTGGCTTCGTGGGCGCGGCTACGATTTCGCAGGTACGTTTGTTCAATACCCATCCCACGGGCGCAGCGCTGAAGCGGGAGCGTCTGGCCGCACTGATGGGCGATGGCGGCATCCAGGAGTGCGGCTACGCGCAGAACTGCGTCGAAGTGTGCCCTAAAGACATTCCGCTTACTCGATCCATTTCCGAGGTCGGGGGCGAAGTCATGAAACAGGCGATTGGAGACCTGTTCCGCAAGTGACCGCGTTTGTGCGGCGCTTGGGCCGCACGCGGTCATCCCCGAACGACCGTCATCGGAGCGCGGCCACGGGCCCAGCTGCAGCGTCACAAAACGGGACATGAATGACCCAGTTTGTGCCAAAATCTGTCCCGCTCCAATTTGTCCCGATTGCGCGCTTCATATTCTTCCTTTCGGATCACGAATATGCGATGCAGGCAGCTTAGGCTGAGAACGGCATCTTAGCTGCTGTATCAAGCGTGTGGCTGGGTGCGCGTAACAGTGCCCAGAGTAACCGGTGCTGGTTACTCTTTGGCCACCGGGAAGCTAAGTAGCGAATGAGTATCGGCGCCGGTAGGGTACAATAAGCGACTGCGCCAGCGGCTCAGTATTTGAGGAGTTGGGTCCACTTCGTGAAAGACAAAACACAGCGAGCTGTTTTGTGGTTGCTTGTGCTGGCCGCTGCCGTGTGTGGCGAGGCTTTTGGCCTGCATGCGTACATTCCGCCGCGGCATGTGCAGCACACACATCGGCGTCGAGCACAGATCCGTCGCGCGCGCTGGAGTCCGGTGTTCCGTCCTTCCCGGCAATCGCTGCTGCGCCAAAACGAAGAAATTGACCGGCTGGAGTTGCCCCGCATCCAGAACGATGCGGAACTCGAACAACTCGTCGCCCGCGCCGACCTGGTTCCGATCGTCCCTAGCCGTACACTTCGTATCGAACCGAGGTTGGCATCAAACCGGCGATATTGCCGCCCCTGGACCCGCGATTTTCTGGATGACCTGAGCGAGGCTTACTACAACGAGTTCCACAGTCAGATTCAGGTAAATTCGGCGGTACGCACGGTGCAGGTACAGAAGAAGCTGCGCCGCCACAACCGCAACGCTGCACCCGAGAAGGGCGAAACTGCTTCATCGCACCTGGCCGGCATTACCGTCGATATCCAGCGCCGGGGCATGACTCGCCAGCAGGTGAAGTGGATGGAGCAATACCTCCTGCCGCTGAAGAATCTGGGCCTGGTCGAACCGGAAGAAGAGCGCCATCAATGGGTATTCCACGTAGCGGTCTCTGGCCGTTACAGCGACTGGCGTGAGTCGAAGATGCTGGCCGATCAGCAGCACAGTGAACCACAGGACGAAGACAGCGAGCAGCCAGCGCTGAATTTCGTCACCGACCAACCGCAGTAACCCGGCTCTAAGATCAGAACAGTTACACAACCTTTCCGCGCAGTTCGCCGTGATAGATTTCAGGCTCCTGATTCCTTCCCCGGCCTGCCGGGCAGGTAAAATCGACCGCGACTGTCGTACAATTCAGATTCACACTTTACGATTGTCATCAGGGCTGTACGAATTGTATTCCTCGGGGTCTCGACCCCGACAAATCTGCTGTTATCAAAATTAAGGAGTCAATCCATGCGCAGAGCTTTTCTTGCAGTCTTTACGGTGGTCTTGTTTTCTCTGATCCCGTGCTTGCTGGCCGAAGCAAGAGCAGCGGCCGCGGCGGGACCGACCGCTGTGATCGAAACTACCGCCGGCAATCTCAATTGCACGCTCTTTCCCGACAAGGCCCCGATCGGCGTGGCCAACTTCGTCGGCTTATCCGATGGAACCAAGGACTGGACCAGCCCCGTCACGCACGCCAAAAAGCACGGGGTTCCGCTGTATGACGGAACGATTTTTCACCGCGTGATCCCCGACTTTATGATTCAGGGCGGCGATCCGGCGGGTAACGGAACCGGCGATCCAGGCTATGCCTTCAAGAACGAAACTTCTTCCGACTTGAAGTTCGACCGTCCCGGACGCTTGGCATACGCCAATGCTGGCCCCGATACCAACGGTTCACAATTCTTTATCACCGAGGTTGCCTACGCCAGTTTGAACGGCGGCTACACGATCTTCGGCCAGTGCGACGAAGCCAGCGTGACGCTAGTGAAGAAGATTGCCCGCATGCCGCGCGGCGCCAATGATCGCCCAGCGAACCCGGTCAAGATTGATCACATTTCAGTAACCGGTGGAACAGCGCCGAAAACGGCTCCTAAATAGCGTTTCGCGAACGACGAAGGACTAACGACTGCTTTAACGAAAGGATTCTCATGGCCCGGCAATCCGGCACTTATGCAGTTCTTGACACATCCGAGGGCAAAATCGTTTGCCGTTTGTATGAAAACGAAGCGCCGAAGACCGTGGCGAACTTCGTCGAACTTGCCGAGGGCAAGCGCGAGTGGACGCATCCCGTGACCCGCAAGAAGGCTAAAGATCGCTTGTACGACGGCACGATTTTCCACCGCGTGATTCCCAGCTTCATGATCCAGGGCGGCGACCCTGCGGGCACGGGCATGGGCGGTCCCGGCTACCAGTTCGAGGACGAAACCAAGGGCTCGCCACACAAATTCGACAAGCCCGGCAAGCTGGCCATGGCCAACGCCGGTCCCAACACCAATGGCTCGCAGTTTTTCATCACGGTGGCGCCCACTTCATGGCTCACCGGCAAGCACACGATCTTTGGTGAAGTGGTGGAAGGTTATGAGGTCGCCGAGAAGATCGTGAATGTCCCGCGCAACAAGCAGGACAAACCGAACAAAGATGTGGTGGTGAAGTCGGTGGTGATTGAGAGGGTGTAGGTCAGCGATTGGCTAGGACACGAATTCCGGCCAAATCTATCAGGCGTTCATCGGAAGTCACGAGTGTAAGGTCAAACACTTTCGCCGACGCTGCCAGAAAGTGATCGGCCGGATCACCGTGGGGAATGTCTATCGACGAGATGGCGAGCGCCACTTCAACCGTGAGGGGCGCTTCGTTGAGTTCCAGGTCTTGCATCGTCCTTGCGACCCATGCTGCAACGTCGTTCGGCAGCGTAAGACGTCCTTTGCGGAGCAGCACTATTAATTCACCCACGCTGACAGGAGACAGCCATAATTCATTCGCAGGATCGGCCAGCGCCTTGTTCACGCGGCGGGTGAGGCGCTCCGGTTCGAGCGAACTCCAGAGCCAGATGTGAGTGTCGAGCAGCAGCTTCACCGGGAGGCTTCCCAATCATCCCAGCTGCCAGTTGGGCTAACGATGTCTCCTACAATCTTGCCGGTTCCGACCATCGATCCGAGCCGCCTTCCCGTTCTCTCTCTTGGAGATGGTGGAATCACTTCCGCCACCGGTTCTCCGAACCGGGTGACCCGGATCGGCTTACGCGTTTTGCGCACCTGCTCCAGAATGCCCAGGCACTTGGCCTTGAACTCGGAGATGGCTACTTCTTTCAAGGTTTCCCTCCCGTTCATTTATACCATGGTCAACGACTATGGTCAATGCGAGGATAGAAGAGCCTGAGAGAAACTCCTATTTGTTGGCTAACAGGATTTGTGGCTGTCCCGACCTACACCCCGATCACTCCCACCAACTCTTTTACCGCTTCGGCGCTGCGGTTCAACTCAGCCTGCTCGTGCTCGGTGAGCTTGATTTCGATGATCTGCTCCATGCCCTTCGAACCCAATTTCACGGGCACGCCCACATAGAGGCCTTTAATCCCGTATTCACCTTCCAAATAAGCGGCGCAGGGCAGGATTTTCTTCTTGTCTTTCAAGATGGCCTCCACCATCTCGGTCACCGCAGCCGAAGGAGCGTAATAGGCGCTGCCGGTCTTCAGGTATTTCACGATCTCGGCGCCGCCATCGCGCGTGCGCTGCACCAGGCGGTCGATGGTGTGCGCATCCAACAGTTCGGTAATCGGAATTCCGGCCACAGTGGAGTATCTCGGTAGAGGAACCATCGAATCTCCGTGTCCCCCTAACACAAACGCGGTCACATTCTCCACGCTGACTTTCAACTCCGCGGCGATAAATGTGCGGAAGCGGGCTGAATCCAGCACGCCCGCCATGCCAATTACGCGCTCGCGGGAGAAGCCGCTCATCTTGTAAGCGGCCTGCGCCATGGCGTCGAGCGGATTCGACACTACAATCAGAATGGAGTGGGGAGAATGCTGCACGGCTTTGTCCACCACATCTTTCATGATCTTGTGGTTGGTGTGCAGCAGATCGTCGCGGCTCATGCCCGGTTTGCGGGGGATGCCGGCGGTGATCACCACGATGTCGGAGTTCACGGTTTCGGAGTAGTCCTGGGTGCCGATAACGTGGGAGTCGCGTTTTTCGACCGGCATGGCTTCCAGCAGGTCCAATGCTTTGCCCTGCGGAACGCCCTCGATGATGTCAATCAGCACGACATCCGCCAGCTCCTTCGACGCGACCCAGTGAGCCGTCGTAGCACCAACATTTCCCGAACCTACGATCGTGACTTTCTTGCGCATGAATCCCTTTTCCTTTCCCTTTCTTGCCGGGCTAACCACACAGGACACGGAGATCACAGAGGATCATGCCTCTGGGATAAGTCGGTTTCACTGTGCCGCGCTCAGCACCGCTGCATCCATGTTCTCGAGGATGTAACCGGCAAACTCGCTGGTCTTCACCTTGGTGGCGCCTTCCATCAGACGCTCGAAGTCGTAAGTGACCTTCTTTTGCATGATGGTGCGCTCTAGACCTTGCTCGATCAGATCGGCGGCCTCGCCCCAACCCAGAAAGCGGAACATCATCACGCCCGAGAGAATCACCGAACCCGGGTTGATCACGTCGCGGTCGGCGTACTTTGGCGCCGTGCCGTGGGTCGCTTCAAAAATCGCATACCCATCGCCGATATTGGCGCCGGGCGCGATACCGAGTCCGCCCACCTGCGCCGCGCATGCATCTGAGATATAGTCGCCATTCAAGTTTGGGGTGGCCAGCACCGAATATTCGTCTGCGCGAGTGACGATCTGCTGGAAAATCGAGTCGGCAATGCGGTCGTTGATCAGCAGCTTCCTCTTCCATGCGCCCTTGCCATGAGTGCCGTAGATGGTGTGAAGGACATCCTTTACTTCCTGGTAAATCGATTGCCGGAAGTCCTCGGTGGCAAACTCCAGACCAGGTTCAATCAGGTTGGCAGTCTGCTCAATCGTGATCTTCGGGTTCTGGTCCTTGTTGTCGATGATCCAGCTCTCACGCTCTGTGACTATCTTGTCGCGGAACTCCTGAGTTGCCAGTTCATAGCCCCATTTGCGGAAGGCGCCCTCGGTGAATTTTTGAATGTTGCCTTTGTGTACCAGGGTGACAGACTTGCGGCGGCTTTCCAGGGCGTATTTTATGGCCATGCGCACCAGCCGCTTGGTGCCGGTGACCGACATGGGTTTGATCCCGACGCCTGAATCCGGACGGATTTGCTTTTTGCCGCCCTTCAGCATGTCTTTGTTCAGGAACTCGATGAGCCTGGCAGCCTCCGGCGTGCCCTGCTCCCACTCGATCCCGGCGTACACATCTTCCGTGTTCTCGCGATAGATCACCACATCCATGCGCTCGGGATGCTTCACCGGCGATGGCGTTCCCACGTAATACTTCACTGGGCGCACACAGGCGTAGAGATCGAGGATCTGCCGCAACGCCACATTCAGGGAGCGGATGCCGCCGCCCACGGGCGTAGTCAGCGGCCCTTTGACGGCGACGCGAAATTCGCGAATGGCATTCACCGTGTCGTCCGGCAACCAGTCCTTGAGCTTAGACATAGCCTTTTCGCCGGCGAACACCTCATACCAGGCTACGCGACGCTTGCCTTTGTATGCCTTCTCCACGGCACCGTCAAAAACACGCACCGAAGCTTTCCAGATGTCCCGGCCGGTCCCATCGCCTTCAATGAAGGGAATGATCGGGTTGTCAGGAACCTGGTAGCGCCCGGCGCTATAGCCGATCCGAGCACCTTTCGAGGGCACAGGAAGGCCGTTGTAAGAAGCCGACATTACATATCCTCCGGAATTGCATTAGGCAAACCGATAATTATAAAGGTTCCGAATGAGCCCGAGAAATGTGAGGAACACGAAGGTCACAACGCTAATGTGTGCCATTGTGGGATGGGACATGCGCAAATAAGACTTTCCACAGCTCGCATCCAGAGGTGGCGCGGTACAATACCCGCCGTGGGGTCCCCGTCTTTCACCTGGTGTTTGGGGCGATCCAGCGTTGTCCTGGGGCTGCTGTGCCTCGCGCATCCAGGCACAGTGGCTCGCGCCCAGCAGGTCGACTTTTCCGGCGATTTCGTCACGGCGCCCGAAGCCGTTCTTGGATTGCCGGCCTCAGCACGGCCTGCGCCCGCGTGGATAGTGAAGGTTCAACCGCCACCGCCTTTGTCTCGGCCGCACCCTTTTTGGGATCGTACAAACCGCCTGCTTTTTTCCGCGATCGCCGCAACCCGGGGGCTGGATTACTCGTCCACGCGCAACTTTCAGGCTCGCGGGAGACAAGAAATTCTTCTGCCCGACGCCGTGGTGAACAATTCGGCAGGATTTGCCAGCCTAGAGACAGCTGCGACCGCGAGTTCGATCGGTATCTCTTACTTGTTGCACCGCACCGGCCACCACAAACTTGAGCGATGGATGTCGATCGGTCACTTCTGCATAACGGGATTTGGAGACGCCCGTAATTACGCGCTTGAGTCGAGGCACGCCAGATGAGCCAAGACGCACTTGCGGCCTAGGTCGGCGGACTTGCCAAAACACGATCGTAGATCGTCCGCACTTCCCGGAAGTTTCGCTCCAACTCGGATTCCAATCCTTGGGGAAATTCTTGGCGGAGAATCCGTGCGGTTAGCCGGTCAGTCATCTGGTGCGCGTGTTCAATGAGGGGCAGCCATTTGCGCGCTCGTCCCACAACTAATCGCACGACGTGGTCGGCAGTCCGAAACAGTTCCGCGGCGTGATCGAGGCCGGCTGCATCCGACTTCTCCAGTAACCCGGCAGCTGCGCATCGCCAGAGCCGGTCACGCAGGCTACCGCGCTTCTGTGCAATCCCATGCTTCACCAACAGAAAGTTGCAGAGGAAATCGACGTCATAGATTGCTCCTGGCGATGTTTTGAAGCTTTTTTCGGCGCTCTCTAATTTGGCCCGCATCTCGCGCACTGACTGCCCGAAACTCGCATCCGCCGCAAAGCGCTGAAATAGAATGTTCGTAGCCTTGCTCGCTCGCTCGCCCAAGCTGCGTGAACCTGCGAGAAAGCGCAGCTTGGTATAGGTTAGCCCCTCCCACGCATGCGCTTCCTGCTCGAAGTAGGATTCGAGTTGCCCTGGCGTGACCAGCAATTCGCCTTCCCCGCCCCGCGGACGCAAGCGCGCATCCACCGGAAAAACCATTCCTTCGCGGGTGTAGGCCGCAAGGGCATGCATGATCTGCTCGGCTGCTTTGGTCAATTGCTCGCGATCATGATCTTGTTCGTAAACGAAGAGGATATCGGCGTCGGAAAGCACATCGAACTCGCCGCTGCCCAGCCGTCCCAGCGCCATCACCGCTAAACCTTGCGGGGCACCCACGATCCCAAACGCGGCCGCAACCGCATCTTCCGCAGCCGCCGTGGTGGCGCTTAATGACTCGTACACGCCACGGAACTCAGCTACATCTTTCGCGCCAGCAGCAAAAACACGATGCCGGAAGTGCTGCCGGAGCAGAGTCAGCTTCTCTGCGTAGGGAGCCGGCGATCCAGACAGGTATGCAACCACCGGATCCGCCGCCGGCCTTCCCTGGGCCAAGAAGCTTTCGAAAAGATAGCCGGTGCCCACGCGCGAGGGCACTTCTCCCAGCTCTGCCAGAGTGGCGATCTCCTCGGGATGGCGAATCAGAATGTGGGTCAGGTAATCGCTCGCTTCCAGCAGGGTCAGAGCACGGATAACGGCATCCGGATGCCGCAGCACTGCCGCGTAACGCTCGGAACTGGTGAATGCCGCGGTCAGAAAGCGAAAAAGGTTCTTCTTTGCCGGCGGGCTCAGATCGTCGCGGGTCGCAGTCTCATACAAGACCGGCGCATCGGTGGCCAGGCGTTCTAGAATCTGCGGATTGGAATGGTCGGCGACAGCCGGCTCCGTGCTGCCGCGCAGTTGGAATTCTGCATCCGGAGTCTCGTGATGGCTACGGTTCTGCTGCTGGTAAATGATGCGCTGGTAGATCTCAGCGACGGATGCCATGCGTCGCCGCACTAGCGCCGCAAAGTCCTCCGCGCGATCTTCTGCCGGGAAAAAACCCTGCATGGAGCGCCGCAGAATCCACAACTCGGACTCTGAAACCGGAAGCTGATGGATCTGCTGCCCCTGGCGTAACTGCAACCGGTGTTCCAGGTGGCGCAGAAACTCGTAGGCGGTGGTAAGTTCGTAGAACTCTTTGCTGCTGATATGCCGTTTGTCATGCAGCTTCTGCAGGGAAAACAAGGTGCCCCCGGAGCGCAACCATGGCTCCGCGCCGCCGTACACCCGCTGCAGGCACTGCACTAGAAACTCGATGTCGCGAATGCCACCGCTGTCAATCTTTACATCGAGGCTTGCGCCGGAGTCGTCCCGCACAAGCTGTTGATGACGTTTCTTGTGCATCTTTTCGCGCGCCACCAGCGCGGTCTTGATGGCGGCGAAGTTCACTCTTTCGGTGTAGACGTGAGACTGCACTCCGCGAATAAAATCACGGGCCAGAGCCTCACTTCCAGCGGAATATCGCACTTTGATGAGCGTCTGCTGCTCCCAGTCGTGGGCCGTGGTTGCATAGTAGCGCAAGGCTTGTCCCAGACTGATGGCAAGCTCTCCCTCACCTCCTTGCGGCCGCAGGCGCAGATCGATGCGGAACACCGCACCTTCCCGCGTTACACGTGAGAGGGTTTCCGTGACCTGTTGCGCCAGGCGGATGAAATACTCGCGATTGGACAACGCAGCTTTGGGCGGCTCGGCGCCGTCTCCGAAGATAAACATCAGGTCCACATCCGAGCTGTAGTTCAGTTCGCTGCCACCGAGCTTGCCTAAGGACAAGACGGCAAAGGGAGTGTCTACCCGCCGGCCTTCTGGGTCCAGGTGTTGCGGCGGGTCGTAACGGCGCAACAGATGGCTATCCGCCTCGCGCAACGCTTCTTCGATGAGAACATCGGTAAGGGCTGAGATTTCGGCCGTGGTCTCGGCCAAGGGCGCAATCTTGAGCACGTCGCGCAGCATGATGCGCACGTATTCCCGGCGTTTGAAGCGTGCCAGAAGCAGTGAAACATCCGACTCAAAGGAACGGGAGCGGAAGCGCGCCAAGCTTCCGTGAAACTCCTCGCGCGAAAAACTGCGGTCCAGATTCCTTTCCCGTAGAAAGGATTGCAGCAGGTCCGGGTTCTGGATCAGGGTCTCGCCCAGGAAACGGCTGAGGCCGAAGACTACGATGGCATAGTGCGCGAGTGAATTGTGCCGATCCAGCAGCCGGACAATTTCGGGGGAAGACTCGCTCACTAGGCGGTCGAATAAGATGAGGGCAGAATCGGGATCAGGCGACTCGGCCAGCAGAGCAGGTAACGCCGCCGCCAATTCCGGTGAAATCCCTTGGATGACGCGCGCCAGGCTCAGCTGGGCGCTCGTGGGATCCTGAAAAGGAATGTTCGCCAGATCCCAGCTGGGAGGGCTACCGTTGGCCACCGGGCCGAGTCCCGCTCGGCTGCTTTCCCGGGGAGAGTCAGGCCCCGCAGGGAGATCCGGTTTAGTTGTCGGCTTTGGAGACACGCCCTGGCCCCGGAAATTCCGGTAGTGGTGCAGTTTGATTTGTCATCCCGAGCGAGTGTTCTTTGCGAAGCGAGGGATCTGGGCGAGCCGCGCGAGCTGTCGCGTTCTTCGCGACAGAATAATCGCGCTTTCGGCTCGCTTCCTTATCAAACTGCACCACTAGCGAAATTCAGCATAGCACGGGGTTCGAACCACGACCTGCGCGTTTACCACCTCCGCGTCCCGAAGGATTTCCGCACGCCAATCGAGAAATACCTTCCCCAAGGACCGTTGTTTCCCAAGTCTGCCGCGCCGAGGTATTTGCTGCGCGCCCCCAGGCGATCAAACAGGAAGTGCTGGGTCACTCGAAACTCGAACCCTTTCCCCATGTAAACTCCCGCACCCCACGAGTGTTCGATGCCGATCGCATCAAAGGACCAGGTGTAGAGCGTCTGGGGAATATTCTTGCCAAACAAGAAAGCAGGTTCACCAAAGATCATGAAGCGGCGCAACTGGCCCTTGCCAAACGGACGCACCTCGAGTAATCCGGAGAGCATGTAGCGCGCGAATTCACCGCAGGGAGCGTTCACGCCACCGTAGGTTCCCGCATTTCCAGCGCACAAATTAGGATCAATCTCGTTGTGCGGCGGCGCTAAGTCGAACTGCGCATAGCCCCAAAACGTGTCGTGAGGAAAGAACATCCGATCCGTCTTATCGGTAATAGACGCGTCCTGCGCTCCTGCCGCACCAAGCAAAATCACCAGACAGACGATCCACAACATCAGCAGCCGCTTCATGTAGCCTCCCCAAAAAATTCGATTTCTGTTACCGGAGAACAAGTGTGAATCGAACCAGTTGGCTGGGCCTTCGATCCTGCAGGCAATTGCCGGGGGCCTCCCGCCCAGTCCTATTGCTCGTCTAACTTTGAAGGAGTCACATTGTAACTCAGGGAAATGCCGGAGTTGAAATCAACGATCACGGAATCAATTTCCGAGCGGAAGTTGGATGACGGCTTCGCAGCCTTTGCCCTGCGGGCGGTTCTTCAGTGTAAGGCTTCCCCCGTGGGCCTCGGCGATTTGCCGGCTCAAGACCAAACCAATCCCGGACCCGCTGGGTTTGGTGGTGAAGAAGGGCACAAACAAATTCGCCGGGTTGGCGATCCCGGGACCTTCGTCCTGCACAAACAGACGCAACCAGTTCCCATTTTTCGTCCAGCCTACCCTGACCTTGCCCCCGTTTTCGAGCGACGCGTCCACGGCGTTCCGAATCAGATTGATCAGCACTTGCTGCAGTTGATCGGGATCGGCATTCAGTGTGATCTCGGTTCCCGGCTCGATCTCAACCGTGGTACGAGTCTCCATTCCCGCCACTGTCCCGACCAGCGTGCTCAGACTCATGGGCCGAAGTTGAGGTTTGGGAAGCCGGGCAAGGCGGGAATAGTCGCGCATGAAACGGCTCAATGCCTCCGCGCGATCCACGATCACACGCAGGCCGCGGCGCAAATCATCCTCCCAATCGGCAGCGCGAGTTTCGCGCCGCATGATGTCTTCCAGACTGCCGGCAATGGAGCAGATCGGAGCCAGGGAATTGTTCAGCTCGTGGCCAAGCACCCGCACCAGGCGCTGCCAGGCGCCGCGCTCCTCCTCCCGCAAGGCGCGGCTCAAATCGGCGAGCACCACCAGATAATGCGGCTTACCGCCTTGCCGGAATACCGACCGCCGCACGCCCCAGCGGCCCGATTGCCCGGGAAAGTTCTTTTCCAGAGTGTGCGCCGATTCGCCTTCCAAACACTCTGTGAGGTCTAACTCCTGTGCGCTTTTCCCCAGCAGACGCTCGGCATTCTGAGCCATCAGGCGCTCGGCAGCGCGATTGACCAGCCGGAGTCTTTGATCGCCATCGAAGGCGAACACAGCAACATCGATTTCGGTCATCACCGTGGTGAGCAGCGCGTTTGCTTCCACAGCACCCAGGCGTTGCTCCCGCAACATGTCCGAAAGCGCGTTCACCTCGAGCATCAACTCGCCCAGGGAATCGCCGATCTTTGCGCCACGGACCCGGAAGGAGAAGTCTCCTTCCCGCAGAGCGGATTGCATGTTGGAAAGAGTCTGCAAAGGACGAATCACGGCCGACCGCAACCCGAAGGCGAAACTCAGCCAGACAATCACAACCAGGAAAGAAAGCGTCCAGCGAGTATTGATGTCGTGATCGCCCGTCCACAGCAGGAATAGCGCGAGTGCAACCCCAGCGGCCCCGGATCCCAGGGCCAACAAAAAGATCCAGTTTTCGTGGCTTAAGTGGCGCTTGGATTTGGGCCGAGGACGGACTTGGGTCTGCGACCGTGGCGTGACTGTGGCCGCCGTCTGGCGCCGGGCATCGTTAGCTGCTTCCGATTCCATATTTCTGCAGGCGCCGGTAGAGTGCGCTTCGGCTCAATCCCAGCGCCTCGGCCGCCTGGCTGATGTTGCCGCCATAACGGTCGATGGCTTTGCGGATCAGCAGAGACTCTACCTCTTCCAGGCTCAGATCCTCCATCCGCTGCGTATTTTCCCGGGGAGCACGCAGACTCAGGTCGCTGACCCGTACCACGTCTCCGCCTGAAAGCAGAACCGCGCGTTCAATCGAATGGTCCAGTTCACGCACGTTCCCCGGCCAAGAATACTCCAACATAGCCTGCATTGCTGAGGGATCAAACGTCTTGGCCGGCTTGCGGTAGCGTTGAGCATAGCGGTTCAGGAAATACATCCCAAGCAGCGGGATGTCTTGCCGGCGATCCCGCAGCGGCGGCAGCTCGATTTCTACGGTGTTCAGCCGAAACAGAAGGTCCTGGCGAAACCGCCCCGCAGCCACTTCCTGGTTCAGATCTGCATTGGTGGCGGAAATAATGCGCACGTCCACCCGGCGCGTTTGCGATGAACCAACCCGCTCCATTTCGCCGCTTTCCAGAACGCGCAGCAGCTTGGCTTGCTGGGAAAGCGGAATGTTTGCGATTTCATCCAGAAAGAGCGTTCCGCCGTGAGCCAGTTCGAAGCGGCCGATGCGGTCAGTCTTGGCGTCCGTGAAAGCTCCCTTGACGTGGCCGAACAACTCACTTTCAAAGATTCCTTCCGGAAGACCGCCGGTGTTCACCGCAACCAGAGGCCGCGAGGCACGAGTGGAGAGCGCTTGCAGGGTGCGCGCCACGACTTCTTTCCCGCTGCCATGTTCTCCAGTAATCAAGACGTTCGCGTCGGACGGACCTACATTGCTGATCAGGCGCAGCACGGGCTGCATCGCGTCCGCGTTGGCGATAAACTTCGGCAGTCCCTCCGCCCGCAGCAGTCGATTCTCGGCCTCCAGCCGCTGACTATGCCGTAGAGCACCGCTTAATTCAATCTGAGTACGGAGCACGGCAAGCAGACGCGCATTCTCCCAGGGTTTCTGCACGAAGTCGCGCGCGCCCCGGCGCATCGCCTCTACAGCCACGTCGACACTGCCCCATGCAGTCATCACGATCACCGGCAGCGTGCTGTCATTGGCCTGAATTCGAGACAGAAGATCGAGGCCTTCCTGTCCGGAGGTGGTGTCACGGGTGTAGTTCAGATCGATCAGAACGGCATCGAATTCGCGCGATGCCAGCGCATCGAGAACGCCGGATGGCGAGGTGGCCGTCTCGACAACGAAACCCTCAGGCTTCAACAGCAACCGCAAGGCTTCCAGCACGTCCCGCTGATCGTCGGCAATCAGCAGCCGTGCCGCCGAGGTGGAAGTGACGGGCATAGTCATTAAGGCAGACAAATTCTATCCTTTCCAGGCTGCGCATCCGCGAAGAGGAATCCGTTCTGTCGAGCGTCGACCCTCTTCCGACATGCAAGTGTTGCTTGAAGCACCGCATGTAATCTATTGATTACACAGCACATCAAATAGTCAGCATGGCTACTCTAGAACTCCTGTGACGGCTCACTCGTACCTCAGCGCCACCATGGGATCGACTTTGGCCGCGCGCCGCGCCGGAAGGTAGCAGGCGAGCAACGCCACTCCGCACAGCAATAATGCAACACAGCCAAATGTGATGGGATCTCGGCTGCTCACACCGAACAGCAGACTCTCGATCCAGCGGTTCACCGCGAAAGCCGACGCCAGCCCGATTCCCACTCCCAGCAGACCCAGACGCAAACCCTGGGACAGAACCAAGCTCAGTACGTCTTGACGGCTCGCGCCTAATGCCATGCGAATACCGATCTCGTGCCAGCGCTGCGCGACCGCGTATGCCATGACTCCATAAATCCCCAGAGCCGCCAGGGCCAGAGCTAAGCTTCCAAAGATTCCCAAAAGCAGTGTGCTGAACCTGCGCCGCGACAGGGACTGGCTAAGGTATTGAGTCATCGGCTGCACCGCTGACAACGGAAGATTCTTGTCGACCGAGTGAATAGCTCCCTCAACGGCAGACACCATCGAAAGCGGTGCAGTGTCCGTGCGCACCATCATCGTCACGGCTGAGCCGGGGTTTTGCGCTTCCGGCTCGAAAACTTCCGGCAATTGCTGCGCATCGGGTCCGTCCTGCTTGATGTCTCCCACCACTCCAACGATTTCGCGGTATGGGTTCTGGTCCTGAGGAAATCCCTGCTTGATGCGCTTGCCGAGCGGGCTCTGGTGCGGCCACCACATATCGGCCAGGGTCTTGTTAATAATGATGACCGGCGGAGCGTTGGCATTATCGGTTTCCTTGAACTGCCGCCCGGCCAACAATGGGATTTGCATGGTTGGGAAGTACGCGGGATCCGCAATGTTGAAGACGGACCTGGGGATCTCCGTTTGTGGCGGAACTGGCCGGTCGGAAACCAGGTAAACAGAACCCCAGCAATCCCCCACCAGCGGCGGGCACATTACGGCGCTGGCCGTCACCACACCCGGCAAGGTTCGAATGCGCTGCAGCGCCTGGGCAAAGAAAAGGCGCCTTTTTTCCCCACTCTCGTACTGCTGGGCGGGAAGCAAAACGTCCAGCGCCAGAACGTGATCAGCGCTGAATCCGGGGTTCACACCTTGCGCCTTGACCAAGCTGCGCACGAGCAGGCCACAAGCCACCACCAGCACAACCGCCAGCGCAATCTCGGAAACAAGGAAACCCGCGCGCAATCTCTGGCGCGCCCGACCGGAAGTGGCGGTCGCACCGGTTTCTTTCAAAATGCAGTTCACATTCGTGCGCGCTGAATGAAACGCCGGTGCGCTGCCGAACAAGATTCCAGTCAGTACCGAAATGACCAGCGTGAACAGTGCCACGCTGTAGTCTACGGTCGTATCGGCCAGGCGTGGAATGTCCTGGGGAGCCAGGTGAAGCAGCGGTCTCAGTACCCACGGAGCCAGCAGAAGACCCAGCCCGCCACCGAGGCAGGCCAGCAGCACACTCTCGGTGAGCACCTGCCGGATGATCCGCCACCGCGCCGCGCCAATCGCGGCTCGCACGGCGAATTCCTTCTGTCTCGCGGTAGCCCGCGCCAAGAGTAAATTGGCGACGTTGGCGCACGCGATTAAGAGCACGCAACTCACCGCCGCTAAAAGCGTGTACAACATGGCTTGCCAGTCCGCGATCTGCTGCTCGAAAAGTGGGGTGATCGTACTGCGTTCTCCGCTATTCGACGCTGGATATTGCTGTTCCAACCGCCCCATGATGGTTTCCATCTCGCTCTGCGCCGCCTGCTTCGCCACACCGGTCTTCAGTCGTGCCAGAACCAGTAATCCGGGATGGTTCTCGCGATTCGTCCAACTCGGTTTGCTTGCTTCCAAACCCACCGGCAGGTACAAATCGATACGTTGTTGGAAAAACTTCAACGCAGGCGGCAGCACACCCACCACTGTGACGGGCTGGCCGTCGAGAGTAATGGCACGGTTAAGAATGGAGGGGTCGGCGCCCAGCTGGTTTCGCCAGAACTCGTAGCTCAACAGAGTTGTCGGGGCGGCGCTGGGTTTGTCTTCAGCATCGGTGAAGGTTCTGCCGAGAATTGGGTTGACGCCGAGAAGGGAGAAAAAGGGCGCCGAAACCTCGCCAGCGCGCAGCAAAGTCGGTTCGCCATTGCCGGTGAAGCTGCGATGATCTGTGCGGTAGGCGGCCATGCCATCGAAGGAATGGCTCTGGGCCTGCCAATCGAGGAAGTTGGGCCAGGCCACGCTCGCTCGGCCGTTGTGCTGTTGAAGCTCGTCCAGCACCATCAGTCGCGCTGGATTTGCGTACGGCAGGCTCTTCAAAAGGACAGCTTGAACCACGCTGAAGATCGCGGTGTTGGCCCCGATGCCGAGAGCAAGCGTGATTACGGCGACCGCGGTGAATCCAGGGCTTTTGCCCAGCATGCGCACGCCATAACGAATGTCTTGTAGTAGCGTTTCCACTTTTCACCTCACTCATATCGCAAAGCCACCATCGGATCGACCCTTGTCGCTTTTCGCGCGGGCCAATAAGCAGCAAACAGCGCGACGCCAAGCAGCACGAACGGAACTCCCACCATGGTGGGCAGATCAAACCGGCTGACATGATAAAGACTCGCCTGCAACAGCCGAGAGGCCAGCAAGGACAACAAAAGGCCGAGCCCGCAGCCTCCGAACCCAAGCGCGGCGGCGCGTTTCAGCACCTGCCAGTAGATGTTGATCCGGTCCGCACCCAGCGCCATGCGCACGCCGAATTCCCGGGTGCGTTCAGCGACGAGATACGAAATCACTCCGAACAGGCCGATAGCCGCGAGCACCAGCGCAATCGCGGCGAAGCTGCCGAGCAGCAGGACGGTAAAGCGACGCTGCGCCAGCGATTCCGAAACCAGTGTCGCCAAAGTAGTGGTGTTATAGATGGGCAGATCTTTGTCAACCGACCACACCTGTTGCTGTACTTCCTCGAATAGGCCTTGCTCTGCCCCGTTACTTCGCAACAGAAAAGCGGTGCGCCCGCTGGCGCCACTTTCAGCCTGGAACATGGAGTTGTAGATCATCGGCGGCGGATCGGCATCGAGCGCCGCGATATGAACATCGGCGGCTACACCCACGATCGTGAAGAAACCGCGATCACCCCATTGATAGCGCTGTCCAACCGGATTCTGGCCAGGGAAATATTGTTTCGCCATCGTCTGGCTGATGACGGCTACATTAGGGGCGCCGGGACGGTCCTGCTCGATAAAGTCTCTTCCCTGCAGCAGCGGAATGCCCATCGCCTGGAAATAGCCGGGACTGACCAGCGCATTCTCCGCCCAGTGAAAATCATCCGGCGCGGCATGCTCCAACCGGAAACCGATTTGCCGGGTATCGCTGAGCGGGAGATGACTTGCGGCCGATACGGCCCTGACTCCGGGCAAATGCGAAAGACGATCGAGCAGTTCTTTCTGCACCGCCTGTCTCTTCGCCGCATCGGGATACCGGGCGCGGTCAAAAAGTGTCCGCACCACGAACGCGCCCTTGGGATCGAAACCGAACGGAGAGTCCAGTAATCGCACAAGGCTTCTCACCAGCAACCCGCCGGCAACGAGCAGCACCAGAGCGGCTGCAATCTCAATCGTCGCCACGGAATTCTGCAGCCGCTGAGTGCCGCGGGCGGGACCGGTCTGTGCCGACTCCTTCAAAGATGCCTGCGGCTCAACGTGCGAAAGCCGCCAGGCGGGAACAAAACCGAAGAAAATGGCGGTGATGAAGGAAAGCGCAAGCGTGAACAGGAGGGCTACAGGATGCAACATCACGTCGTGCAGGCGGGGAACGTCAGCGGGCCCAAAGCGCCGCAGACCGGCAACCGCGACCGCCGCCACCAGAATGCCTGCGGCCGAACCCGTCACGGAAAGCAGCAGACTCTCCACCAGGCACTGCCGCAAGATGCGCGCTGCATTGGCGCCGATGGCGCTGCGGATCGCCATCTCATGGCTGCGTTGGCTGGCGCGGGCAAGCAGCAGGTTGGCCACATTGGCGCAGGCAATGAGCAGCAAGCAACCCACAGCCAGTGCCAGAAGGATGAGGAGTGGTTTCGCCTTCCGGACAGCATAGCCGGCAAAAGCATACGCTCTGGGCACGACGCGGCCCGTGCCCGAGTACCCATATTGCTTCATGAAGTCCGAGGCTATGTTTTCAACATCCTTCTGCGCCTGCTCTCGGGTAACGCCCGGCTTGAGGCGTCCAATCAGGCCCACGCCGAATTCGCGGTTGCGGTTTTCGGGGCTGAGCCGGTCAGGCTCGAATGCGATCGGCACCCACAAATCGGCCATCTCGGAGAGTGGTGCTCCATCAAACGGAAAGCGGAACGAGGCTGGCATTACGCCAATCACCGTGTACGGTTTTTCGTCGAGCTTGACGGTTTTGCCCAGAATGTTTGGATCACCGCTGTACTCGTGTTCCCAGAGGGCGTGCGAAAGTACGACGACATCGCCCGAGCCGTAGCGGTCTTCTTCCGCGGTGAAAGCGCGTCCCAGTTCCGGTGACACGCCGAGCAGAGGAAGAGCCGACGCTGAGACGCTGGCAGCATTAATGCGCAGCGGTTGCCCGACGCCGGTCAAGTTGAAGCCCGCGTTCTCGTACGCCGCCACTTGCGAAAAGGAGCGATTACGATCACGGTAGTCCTGGTACTCCCCGGCGGACACACCGATTTCATCAAGGGACATGCCGGGCAGAGTCTCGGTGACCAGCACCAGTTGCTCCGGTTGCCGGTAGGGCAGTGGTCGCAACAGAACGGTATCGACGACACTGAAGATCGCCGTGCTTGCCCCGATCCCGAGGGCCAGGGTCAGTACAGCAATGGCAGTAAATCCGGGATTCTTGACCAGCATGCGCCAGCCGTAACGGATGTCTTGCAGTAGCGTTTCCATGACTTATCTCGCGACCGCCGCCGGACTTGCCGGCTGCGGATTAGCAGGATCATTCGTGATCCAGCCATCGAACAATTGAATCGTGCGGTCGCCGTATGACGCGTTGACTTCCGAGTGCGTGACTTGAATGATCGTCGTTCCCTGGTCGTTCAGCTTCTTGAACAGCTCCATGATTTCCTTTGCCTGGCTGGAATGCAGATTGCCGGTAGGCTCGTCGGCAAGAATCAATTTTGGATTCCCCACGACTGCCCGGGCGACTCCGACCAATTGTTGCTGCCCACCAGAGAGTTGATTGGGATACAAGTCTTTCTTGCCCACGATCTGAAAACGGTCGAGGATTTCAGCCACCATCCCCGCGCGCTGTGCCCGGCCAATGCTGCGATAGGAGAGTGGAACGTCCAAGTTCTCGTAAACCGTGAGATTGTCCAGCAGGTGGTAGCTCTGGAACACAAAGCCGATGTATTTCCGATTCAAGTCCGCGCGTTTCTTCCGGTCCAGCTTGTGCACGGCCTGATCGAGAAAGTAGTATTCCCCGGCCCAACTGTCATCGAGCATACCGACGATACTCAGAAGCGTCGACTTCCCCGAGCCCGAAGGCCCCATGACTGTGATGAACTCACCGTCCCGGATGTCGAGATTGATGCGCCGCAAAACGTAGGTCACACCGGCGCCCGTTTTGTAAGTCCGTTCGATGTTGCGAAGCTGAATCATTTCTCACTCCAGCACAAAGCTTCACCGTCATTCTTCGCGCTCTCTGCGTCATCTTTGCGTACTTTGCGGTCAAAAGCTTTTCACCGCAAAGATCGCGAAGAAAATCGCAAAGGCCCCAAAGCAAAGAAAACCTATCTACTCTTCTCGCAGCGCAACCACCGGATCGAGTCTGGTCGCGCGCCGTGCCGGAATGTAGCAACCCACGAGAATCAGCGCTAGCACCATCGCGGGCACGAGCGCAAAAGTCATGAAATCCCTCGGACTCACTCCAAACAACAGGCTCGCCATCAGCCGCGTCAATGCGAAAGCTCCTACCAAGCCGACCGCCACTCCGGCCAGAGCCAGCCTGGCGCCCTGGCCCATGATCAAGCGCAACACGTTGCGCTGCTGGGCGCCGAGCGCGATGCGCACTCCAATCTCGCGAGTGCGTTGCGAAACCGAGTAGGCCATCACCCCGTAAATGCCAAGCGCTGCCAAGGTCAGAGCCAGTCCGGCGAACGTTCCGATCAGCCACATATCGAAGCGTCGCAGCGAACCCGAATCGGAAACCATTTCCTCCATGCTTTTGACGTCATATATGGGAACGGTTTTGTCCACTTCGCCCAGCGCCGCTCGAATCGAGCTCAGCAGACCGGCAGCATTGCTGCTGCGCACCGCGATGGTCATGCTACCTTCGAGCAGCGGCAGGAAGGCCTCCGGCACCTGCGTGTAGGGGTAATATGCGGTGGGCTCGACATCTGTGACATCCGCCGCCCAATGGCGCACGTCTGCCGCGACGCCTACCACGGTGCACCATTCCCCTCCCGTCAACTCAGGCTTCAGACGCTTGCCAAGAGCGTTTTCTTTCGGCCAGTACAGCTTGGCCAGACTTTCGCTCACGACAGCCACCGGCGGTGATGCCGTGGTGTCGTGCTCGCTGAACTCCCGTCCGCTGAGCAGGGAAATCTGCAAGCCGCTGAAATAATCCGGCCCAACGGCGCGAAAGCGGGTCACAATCGGAACCTGGGATGGTGGAGGCGGCGTGCCCTCGATGGCAATCGGCATGGAGGGATCGGTGCCGCTCATCGGAAGATTTCTCGCCAGCACCGCCGACTGCACCCCCGGCAACGCCCGCATTCGTTCCAATACCTGCTGGTAGAAAAGTGGGATGCGTTCGCCCGAGAACTGCGGTGGGGCGGCGATGCGGAACGTCAACTCGCCTGCCGGATTGAATCCGGGATCCACGCTCTCTGCCCGCCACAAGCTTTTCAGCGACAGTCCGGCTCCGATCAGCAGGATGGACGCCAGCGCCGTCTCCGTCACCACTAGCACCACTCGGTGCTTCCCGAATGCTCCACTGCTGCCTCGCGATCCCTCTTTCAAAGCTTCGCTTACATTGACTCGCGATGCCTCGAGCGCCGGCGCAACTCCGAAGAGAATCCCGACTATGCCGCACAGCAAAACCGTGTAGCCCAGCACCGTAGCATCAATCGCGATCGTATCCACCGAGGGGATGCTTGAAGGATGAATCGCCAGCAGCACTCTCAGCGCAACCCACGCCAGCCCCAGCCCAAAAATGCCGCCCATCATTGAGAGCACCACGCTTTCCGTCAACAACTGGCGAATCAACCGCATCCGACCTGCGCCCAGGGCTGTCCGAATCGAAATTTCCCGCCGCCGGGTGGTTCCCCGAGCCAGCAACAGATTGGCCACGTTGGAACACGCGATCAAAAGCACAAAGCCCACCGATCCCATCAGCAGTAATAATGCCGGCTTCACATTGCCATATACAAAATCGCCGACCGGTTGGAGGGTTACGCCAAAGCCACCTTCTCCTGTCGGGTCCTGCGCCTTCAATCGCGCCGCGATCGTGTCCAACACCGTTTGCGACTGCTTCTGACTGGTTCCTGGCGCCAGCCGCGTGAAAGCAAAAAGCCAATGGACACTGCGCGCCGAGGCTTGCGCATTCGCCGACTCCAATCGCAATGGGATCCAAAACAGTTCTTTGTCGGAAAGCACGTGAAACCCGCGCGGCATCACGCCCACCACCGAGTAGGGCGCGCCATCCAGGGTCACCGCATTGCCCAAAATGTCGCGCCGCGACCCAAACCGCGTCGTCCACAGCGCGTGACTTAGGATCACGACGTGGCCTGCGCCGGGATGGTCTTCCTCTGCCAAGAATGTCCTCCCCAGGATTGGCTGCACACCGAGCACGGGTAGCAGATCGTAGTTGACTTTGCCTCCCGCGATTCGCTCCGGCACTTCCTTCCCTGCCAGGTTCGAGGTAAAGTTTGAGAACGCACCCATGCGGGCCAGCATGTCGCCCTGTTGCTTCATCTCCAGGAATGCCGGGGTTGAAAAAGCGTTCGGGTTGCCATTCGACATGGTCTTCCATACCACCATCACGCGGCTGGATTCGTGGAAGGGCAGGGCTCGCAGCAGAACGGAATTGATCACGCTGAACATCGCGGTATTGGCCCCGATGCCCAGAGCCAGCGTAATGACCGCAACCAGGGTGAAGCCGGGCGACTTCCGCAGCATACGCAAGCCGTAGCGCATGTCCTGCAGCAGGGATTCCATTTAGTTCACCTCGACGCTCTCCTCAACCACGCGTCCGTCAAACAAGTGGATTTGGCGGTCGGCATGGCGCGCGAAGCGGGGATCGTGCGTCACCATGCAGATGGTTGCGCCTTCGCGATGCAGATCGCGCATCAGGTCCATCACTGCCTCGGCATTGCGCGAATCGAGGTTGCCAGTAGGTTCGTCGGCCAGAAGAATTGAAGGCGAACCGGCCAGGGCACGAGCTACCGCCACGCGCTGCTGCTGCCCCCCGGAGAGCTGCGAGGGATAGTGTTTGGTGCGGTGGTTCATCCCCACGCGTTCGAGCGCGTTGTGCACTCTCTGCTTGCGCTCGGCCGCGGGCATACCGCGATAGGTGAGCGGCAGTTCCACGTTTTCGTAGACGTTCAGATCGCCGATCAGGTTGAAGCTCTGAAAAATGAATCCGATTTCGCGATTGCGAATGCGCGAGCGCTCGCTGATGTTCAAGTTGGCCACGGGCTTGCTGTTCAATATGTACGTCCCATCACTTGGCGAATCGAGCAAGCCGATCAGCGCCAGCAGGGTCGACTTGCCTGAGCCAGAGGGGCCGGCAATCGACACGTACTCCCCTTTCCGAATCTCCATGTGTATCCCGGAGAGAGCATGGGTCTCCACCTCGTCGGTGTAAAAGACCTTGGTGATGTTCTCCATGCTAATCAGCGTTCCCGCGTCAGCCATCGCAATTCCTTTCCTAGGCGCATCATCTTCCTCTATAGCTTCCGTGTCCTCAGTGGCTCGATTCCGGCAACTGCGCCAACCACGGAGAACGCGGAAGACACAGAGTAGCGATGCTGCTTGCTACTCCAGCCGAATCCGGTCGAAATTGTCCCAGCGCGACATGTCGGACAGAATAACCTGGTCGCCTTCTCTCAGACCCTGCAGAATTTCTACCGTGTTCACCGAACTGCGGCCCAGCTTCACCTGCGTCCGCGTGGCATTGTTTCCATCCGGCTCCAGCCGGAACATGCCCACGGTGCTTTGTTCCTGCCCGAACGCCGGGCGTCCTACATACAACACGTTTTCCATTTTTTCCAGATCGATGGTTCCGTCCACGCTGAGATCGGGCCGCGCCCCCTGCGGAAGCTTGCTGTCCAATGTGACATCGACGGTCACCGTTCCATTTACTACAGACGGATCAATGCGCACGACGTGACCAGGAATAACGCCATTATGTGTATCGACCGAGGCCGGCTGTCCGAGCTGGATATCTTTGGCCTGCGTCTCGGCAATCTTCAGTTCGGCCTTCAGCCGCTGCGGCTGCACGACTTTGGCCAGTGTGGTTCCGGGAGTGACCCACTGCCCGATTTTCAGCGTCTGCTCCTGCAGCACTCCTTCAATTCCGGCGCGCACGCGCAGGTGATCGAGTTGACTCTCCTTCAGTTTCTCCAAGGCTCGAAATTCCTCGACCTCTGCCTGTTTGGCCTGCATTTGGGCCTGGAGTACTTCGCTGCTGTTCACCAGTCTCTGCTTTTCGATGTCGCTCCGTATCGCCAACTCGTCTGCCTTCTGATTGGAAACCTTCATGGCAAGTTGCGAGATCACACCCAGTTTGGCGAGTTCAGTATCGATATCGGACTGCATCTTGGCCTGGCTGTACTCCGACTGGACTTGCGCGGATAGCGATTTCTGCGCCAGCACCTGGCTGGCCAGGGTGACTTGGAAATTCTTGTAGTCCGCTTCCGCAGCCTTGAGCTTCCACTCCGCGTCCAGCGCCTCCTGCTGCAGTTGCGGATTGCTCATTTCCAGCAGGATGGTGTCGGGTTTTACTTGTGCTCCCGGAAGTTCCAGAATCTTGTCTACGCGTCCCTCTGTAATCGCGGGCAAGAATTGAATCGACCCCTCGATCGGGACCAGAGTCCCTAATCCACGCACCTGACGCAACACCGAGCCGCGTTTCACCGTGTCCACCCACACGGTGGAGCGTTCGACCGTGGGGGCGGCTGGCTTCAGCTTCGACAGCCCCATCGTTACCAGGGCGAGCAGCACGATTCCGACAGCTATATAAATGACCTGGCGACGGCGCTTCTGGCGGGCGACGTTTGGGCGGGCGATGTCCATTTACTTCTCAGAATCGCACGCGCAAGACCACTGGGAGAATAAGATAACTGACGTGTCTCCAGTGATTTACATGACAGCAAAGCACCAGGGACGGAATGTGTTCTGTTCGTTCGTGGGAAGTAAGTGTCCGAATATGAACAGTCAATCTACGAGGGGTACCCATCGACGTATTTGTGGATGCGAAAGCTTTGCGCCAGCCCCCGCTACATTCTGCATTCTTCACGCGACAAAAAAAGGCCCGGCAACGCCGGGCCAATCTCAGGAGGAGATCAATCGTTTACCGTCTTAAATGTCGTAGTACAAAGCGAATTCAAACGGATGCGGACGCAGTCTTACCGCGTCCACTTCCTTTGAACGCTTGTAGTCGATGTATGTGCTGAGCAACTCCTCGGTGAACACATCGCCCTTGAGCAGAAACGCGTGGTCTTTTTCCAGAGCATTCAGCGCATCTTCCAGCGACCCCGGCATCGACGGCACTTTCGCCAGCTCTTCCGGGCCCAGATCGTAAATATCCTTGTCCAGCGGCTGGCCGGGATCGATTTTGTTCTCGACGCCATCCAACCCCGCCATCATCATCGCTGCAAACGCCATGTAGGGATTGCAGCTTGGGTCGGGCGGACGGAATTCAACGCGCTTGGCTTTCGGCGAAGCCGAATACATCGGGATGCGGCATGCCGCCGAACGATTCCGCCGGGAGTACGCCAGGTTTACCGGAGCCTCGAAGCCCGGCACCAGGCGCTTGTACGAGTTGGTGGTCGGGGCGATGATCGCCGAAAGCGCCGGACCGTGCTTGATCAGCCCGCCAATGTACCAAAGCGCCATCTGCGACATCCCGGCATAGCCGTCGCCTGCAAACAGCGGCTTGCCGTTCTTCCATAGCGACTGGTGAGTGTGCATTCCACTGCCGTTGTCCTGGAAAATGGGTTTGGGCATGAACGTCACCGTTTTGCCGTACTGGTTGGCGACATTCTTCACTACATACTTGTAAAGCATCATGTGGTCGGCCGAGCGCACCAGCGAATCGAACTTCAAGTCGATTTCGGTCTGGCCGCCCGTCGCCACTTCATGGTGATGGCATTCCACCTCCAGGCCACAGTTCTGCATGGTCATGACCATCTCGCTGCGCAGGTCCTGGTAGTGGTCAGTGGGAGGCACAGGAAAATATCCTTCCTTGAAGCGCGGGCGGTATCCCTGATTGTTCTCTTTGCGTCCCGAGTTCCAGCGGCCTTCCTCCGCGTCAATAAAATAGAACCCGTGCTGCTCGCGCTGATCGAAGCGCACATTGTCAAAGATAAAGAACTCGGCCTCCGCGCCGAAGTAGGCGGTGTCGGCGAGTCCGGTCGAGCCCAGGTAAAGTTCAGCTTTCTTCGCGATATAGCGGGGATCGCGGTCATAGCGCTGCTTGGTCACCGGATCAATTACGTCGCAAACCATCACCAGCGTGGGAGCCTCGGTGAACGGATCCAGCATGTAGGTGGTGGGATCGGGGATCAGCAGCATGTCGCTTTCATGAATGGCCGCCCAGCCGCGAATGGACGAGCCGTCCATGCCGAAGCCCTCTTCAAACGAGGACTCGGTCAACTGCTCGATGGGATAGGAAACATGGTGCTGCAGCCCCGGCAAGTCGGTGAAACGGAGGTCGAGCATCTTGATCCCGTTCTTCTTGACGAACTCCAGGACAGTCTTCGGATCAGCCATAGATTTCTCCTTTGTGTTCTGTAGGATTTCGTTGTGGACTTTGAGTTCCTTTGTGAGACGGCGCCTGCCCTGAGCGCAGTCGAAGGGGGTGCTTCGTGATCACTGCTCTATGACTCTTGAAGCTCTTAAGTTGTGCGTTCCGACTACACACCCTTGCGGGAGGCCCGGCCAGCGCGATCAGCGCAGAACTTGTCATTGAGGTATGGCGAGTATATGCCTGCTACAATCTCTCACGTTGCCGCAGGCTGGATTGAGTTTAGAGACCCCAAGGCTGCGCAGGGAAATTGATTGTTTTTATGGCAGCGATAATAGAGCTTTATACAGGATCGGAGAGCGTGTTTTCAGCGAGATGAACAGTGAACATAAGCACTCAGCAGTCAGCACTCAGCCCCTTTGGCGGGGGAATCAGGTAAGTTGTCTGTTTGCTGAGTGCTGACTGCTGATTGCTTCCATGGACTTTGATCAGCTCGAAACCTTTCTCGAAGTTGCGCGGTTGCTGAGCTTCTCCCGGGCAGCGGAGAAGCGGTTCCGCACCCAGCCCGCGATTTCATCCCAGATTCGCTCTCTCGAGGAAGAAGTCGGCGCCAAACTGCTGGACCGCTCCGGCGGCAAGGTTTCGGTCACAGCTTCCGGCAAGCTCTTCCAGAAATTTGCTGACGAGATGCTGGACGCCCGCAAGACCATGCTGACGGCGGTCGCGGAAACCGAGCGCGTGCCCCGCGGCGAGATCGTCGTCGGGGCCAATGAAGGCACTTGCCTGCACATCCTCCCGGAAGTCTTCGCCGAATTCAAAAAGCAGTACCCGGATGTTGCCGTGAACATCCAGCGTTCCGTCTATGCCAAGATTCTGGAGTCCGTGATTGACAACTCTGTGGACTTCGGCGTCGTTTCCCTGCCTGTGACCGACACCCGGCTGACGGTCGTGCTCATCCATCGCGACGAACTCGTGATCATCGCCCCGCCGCAGCATCCACTGGCCAAGATGAAATCAGCCACCATCGCCGAGGCTGCGAAGTTTCCTCTCATTATGCCCAAGGCCGGCCATACACGGGACGCGCTGGAGAACCTGTTCTACGAACGAAAGCTGAAGCCGAAATACACCATGGAACTCGATTCCAGCGAACTGCTCAAGCGTTTCGTGGCCGCTGATGCGGGCGTAGGATTCATTGCGAGCTCTAATGTTCTGGAAGATGTGCGCGCCAACGCACTGGCCGCGATTCCCATCTCCGACGCCCAGATTCGCCGCGATCTTGCGCTGGTTTTCCGCAAAGACAAGGCTCTCAGCCGCGCCGCCCTTGCGTTTATTGAGATCGCGGTAAAGATAAAAGCTGTGGACGCTGTCGTTGGTAAACACTGACGCGGTCGGATGTGTCTCTCTCCTGCAATGTCATCCTGAGCCCTGCAATGTCATCCTGAGCCCTGCAATGTCATCCTGAGCGGAGCAATGTCATCCTGAGCGGAGCATCTCGATTCGCTTGCGAATCGAGATGCGAAGTCGAAGGATCCCTACAAAGCAAACATCCGCTTGGACGCATCAAGGCATTCTCCCTCTGCCGCCGGTGCAAAAGAAGATGTTTGGTTCAGTGCTGGTCTAGCGTTTGCGTTAGAATCTTTCCGGTGAAATTTCGGAAAACGCATTTTACTTTCTTGCTCGCTTCTCTGGTCCTAAGCTCTATCCACGCCGGGGCCCAAACTCCGCGTAAGCTTTCCCCCAAAGACCTCCCGCCTTCCGCCTTCAAGCTCATTTCCATTAAGGTCACGGGTACGAAGCGCTACAAACCCGACGACATCATCGCCGCAAGCGGCCTGCAGCTTGGCCAAACGGTCAGCGAAGACGATTTCAAGAAGGCCGTCCGCGTCCTGGGTGAAACCGGTGCCTTCGGCGATTTGCTCTACAGCTTCCAGTATTCCCCCGAGGGCACCAAGTTAGAATTGCAGGTTCAGGATACCGACAAGTTCGTCCCGGTTCACTTCGACAATCTGGTCTGGTTCTCCGACCAAGAACTGCTCGACAAGCTGCGTGTTCAGGTCCCCTTGTTTCAGCAGGAACTCCCGGTATCCGGCAATCTTGCCGACCAGGTTTCAGATGCGTTGCAGGCCCTCTTGATCCAGAAGAACGTTCAAGGCCAGGCCGACTATCTTCGCGCCGCGCACGAAGACGGTCCGATCGAGGCATTCGTGTTCAGCGTGACCGGACCACAAATTCACATTCGCAACCTCAGCTTCTCCGGCGCCGGACCCACCGAACTTCCATTGTTAGAGGCCGCTGCCAGGAAACTGCAGGGCACCGATTACCTACGCTTCGTGCTTCGTGTTCAAGAGGATAAGAATTTCCTGCCGGTTTATCTCGAGCGAGGGTATCTTAAGGCCAAGTTCGGGGATGCCGAAGCCAAAGTCGTCCAGGACGATGGACAAGAGACCATCGTAGATGTCACTTTCTCACTTGATCCCGGACGCCAATACAACCTGGCTGGAATCGAACTCTCCGGCAACAAAGCCTTCCCCACCGAGACCCTAAGGCCGATGATGCATCTGCAAATGAACCAGCCGGCGAACGGCGTTGAGCTCGAAAACAACATCGAGGCCATTAAGAAACTCTACGGCACCCGCGGTTTCATGGCGGCTGGCATTAAGCCCGAGCCGGAGGTGGACGACTCGAAATCCACTGTCGTCTACCTGCTGCACGTTGACGAGGGCGATGTGTACAAAATGGGAGACCTGGAAATCCAGGGCCTTGATTCGCGCACTACGGCGCGCATGGAAAACGACTGGACGCTGCGTGGTGGCGATCCTTACGACTCCAGCTATCCCAAGAGGTTTCTGGAGCAGGCTAATAAAGAACTCTCACTTATGGGAGGCTGGAACATCAGCATGCACGAATCGTTCAACCAAAAGGACAAGACCGTGGACGTAACATTGCGTTTCGATCCCAAACGGTAGCGCCGGAGCCCAATTTCCCACCGTAAGCGGTCGTCGCAAACAAAAACCCGTAACTTTTGTGGACTTGGAAAGTCAAATGGATATAACTAGCAATAGAAATCACCCATCACAAAGGAGAACGATTTCATGAGACCTGGTATGCAAAAACTAGGAGTTTCCCTGACGGCCGTTCTACTGGGAGCGATCCTCATCCTTCCAACCGCATTCGCCGCCAAAGCCGAGACGTTCACCGGCACGGTCAGCGATGCCATGTGCGGCGCCAAGCACATGATGGAGGGCGATCCTGCCGGTTGCCTGCGCGCTTGTGTAAAGAAGGGTTCGAACTACGCCCTGGTGGTGGGCGATAAGGTTTACACGCTCGATACCAAGGACAAGGCCCTGCTCGACAAGTTGGACAAACTGGCCAACGCCCAGGCCTCGGTAAGAGGCCAAGCCAACGGCGATACCATCGAAGTCAGCTCCGTCTCCCCAGCCAAGTAACTCTGGTCTTCTTAGAATCGAACCCGGCGGAAACCCGAATCCGGGTTTCCGCCAAATTTTTTTGGCCCGAACCCTCGATTTTCATATTCCCTTTACAATTCGCTATGTTAGATTTGACCGTCATTCACCCCATCGGAGGAACAGCGAATTGGGCAAAGACATGGTCCCCAAACGGATTTTCTTCACCAAGGGGGTCGGTAAACATCGCGAGCGTCTCACTTCTTTCGAGTTGGCCTTGCGCGACGCCGGCATCGCCGCACAAAATCTGGTCCGCGTCTCTTCCATTTTTCCACCGCAGTGCAAGCTGGTTCCCCGGTCTCAGGGACTCAAGTATCTGAGCCCCGGCGAGGTCGTGTTTGCCGTGGTGGCCGAAAACTCCACCCGAGAGCCGCATCGCCTGCTGGCGTCCAGCATTGGCGTGGCCATCCCCGCGGACCGCAATACCTACGGCTACCTTAGTGAGCATCACTCCTTCGGCGAGACCGACAATTCCGCCGGCGACTACGCCGAAGAGCTCGCAGCCGAGATGCTGGCTACAACATTGAACGTGGAGTTCGATCCCGACCGTTCGTGGGATGAGAAGAAGGAGATCTACCGGATCTCGAACAAGATCGTGCGCACGGCGAACGTGACCCAGTCAGCGGTCGGCGACAAACGTGGCCTGTGGACGACGGTAATCGCGTCGGCGGTTTTGATCTTCGATTAAACCCGTCCCTGGGCGAACAAGCTACTTCGCGGCTCCGGCCTTTTCCTTCTTCTTCCCGGCCGGGGCCGTCTTGGCCTTTCCCAGCCGCTCCAGCACCGCTGCCACAATCAAGGGCAGGCCCACGGTGGCGTCCAAGAACACTTCGCCGAATCTCCCACCTTCCGCCGGAGGCACGAACTTTCCCCAGGAAATCGCCTCACTGTAGGGGCTTCCCGACAGGCCACCCCAATACACCGGCTCCGGACAAATCCGCACTCCGTAGTGATAGCGCTTCAAAGGAACGTTCTCACCCAGCCGCCGGTGCCGCAGTTCAATAAACGGTCCAAACTGCTGCGACCAGTTGCGCGGCACGCCTCCGCCAATGGTGAAGATCCCCAGCCGTGTCTGCCGCAGAAGCGTAGCTGCAAAATGCTCCAAGTCCTCGAACGGATCGAACCGCAGCTTGTGCCGGCCCGTGGATTCACGCAGACGATTGTTCAGGGCCACGTCCAAGCCTAGTTCCGAGTCGGTGAACGCAGGCACAAACACCGGCACACCCTTTTCGTAGGCGGACTTGAGGATGCCCCGCTGTCCCTCCGCATACTTGGCGAGATGCTTTCCAATCGCGTGATTCAGCTTGTAGGAGCAGACCACCTCGTTGTGATCCCAATTTTCCAATATCTCCGACATCACTTCTTCCACGTCGTCCAGATTTTGCTCCGGCTCCAGGGTGTCGTACACGCGGTTATAACCCTGCTCGTAGAGTTCTGTGTCGGATACGTCGGGATTGTAACGGAAGTGAGCGCGTCCCGTGGCCTCGACCAGCCCATGCGCCATCAGCGCGCCGGTGGAGACGATGGCGTTTACGATTCCGCGATCGATGAGCTCCGCGATGATCAGGCTCTGCTTAGCCACAGTCATGGCGCCCGCCAAAGTCATAACCACGAAGCAGTCTTTGTCACGGGCCATGGCCTCGAGCACGTCTGCCGCCTCCCCCACCTGGCGGCCCGTAAACGCGGTTTTCGCCATTGCCCGCACCAAGTCATCAATCGAGCGCACGCGAGCCAGATCCAGCGATTCCAGCGGTGTCAGCCGGTCCTCGATCGGATCGTGCAGCTTGCGGTCAATTCCGGCACCGTCATGATTGTCCTGCTTCATTTCTTCTCCCCAACATTTCTTCTTGAAGCACTACTCTACTAGAACGCTGCGCGCTCCTGCTAGCGCAACTGCGAACCAGGAACTGAGAACCGGGAACTGAGAACCGGGAACTGATATTCTATTCCCTCACGGAAGGAGGTTTTCGCTTTGCCGCCTGAGAAATTCTGCGTCGGACTGGTGCAGATGTCCGCTACGCCCGATCCGGACAAAAATCTGCTGCGTGGGATGGAGCAGGTGCGCAATGCTGCCGCTCAGGGAGCGCAGATCGTCTGCCTGCCGGAGCTTTTTCAGACCCAGTATTTCTGTCAGCGCGAAGACGCCTCTCTGTTCGATCTGGCCGAGCCGATTCCCGGACCGACCACGTTCAAGCTCTCAGATCTGGCCAAACAGCTTCGAATCGTCCTGATCGCGTCTTTATTCGAAAAGCGTGCCGCCGGCGTTTACCACAACACTGCCGCCATTTTTGACGCTGATGGCAGCCTGCGCGGGCTCTACCGCAAGATGCATATTCCCGATGATCCGCTTTATTACGAGAAATACTACTTCACGCCGGGCGACCTCGGTTTTCGGGCTTTCGATACCAATGTCGGCCGCGTGGGTACGCTCGTCTGCTGGGATCAGTGGTATCCGGAAGGCGCGCGCCTGACGGCTCTGCAGGGTGCACATGTTCTGTTCTACCCCACCGCCATTGGCTGGCATCCCTCGGAGAAAGCCGAGTTCGGGAACACGCAGCACGACGCTTGGCGCACGATTCAGCGTGCCCACGCCATCGCCAATGGTGTGTACGTGGCTGTCGTCAACCGCGTTGGCTTCGAAACTGGCGATATTCGCGGCAAATCCGCTCCCGGCGCTGGGCTTGAGTTCTGGGGTGGCTCGTTCCTGTGCGATCCCTTCGGTCGCGTCATTGCCGAAGCTTCGCATGATAAGGAAGAAATTCTGGTGGGCGAGGTGGACTTGCGAACGCTGGAAGACGTGCGCCGTAACTGGCCCTTCCTGCGCGACCGCCGCATCGACAGCTACGCGCCGATCACGAATCGGCTGATTGACTGATACCGCAAAATGCTCATCTACTCAAATTGTCATCCTGAGCAAAGGTTGGGTTTCGACTTGTCGAAACCCAACGCGAGTCGAAGGATCCCTTCCCTCGGCGTCTACTCGCATCTCTATCGGGGAATTCTCACTGGCAGACTTTGTGGAAAAATCCGTTGAAGCGCACCGGCAAAAGCGCCTCCAGTCTCCGCTTCCCCGCCGAGTGGGAGCCTCACGCAGCTACTTGGCTGGCGTGGCCTCACTATAAAGATGACTGGCCGGGAAAGTTTGAGTCGATTCCTTGGGTTTACGCGGAAATCATCCGCCACCTGGCGCGGCACGAACGAGTCGAACTGATCGTCAACGACGCAGCCTCCGAAAAACGCGCTCGCAAGATTCTCGATCGTGCCAATGCCCTGAGCAAGAACATTCGCTTCCACCGCTGGCCGACCAACCGCGTCTGGACCCGCGACTCCGGCTGCACATTTGTGAGTGAATCGGCCCGCGCTGCAAGTATTCATCCTTCCACTTTGTCATCCCGAGCGAAGGGGGATCATTCGCTTGCGAACGATCCTCCGCAGTCGAGGGACCTGCTGTCCTCTCCCGAACCCGGTCTCCACGCCATCACCTGGCGCTTCAATGCCTGGGCCAAATATCCCAACTACCAGCACGATGAAAAGATCGGCAGCCTGATGGCCAAAGTTGCCCAAGCCCGCGAACTCCATCCCGTTCTCGGCAAGAAGCGCGTCGTGCTCGAAGGCGGATCGATTGATGTCAACGGCCAGGGCACGCTGCTCACCACCGAGGAATGCCTGCTCAGCAAGGTTCAGCAGCGCAATCCAACGATGAAGCGCACGGACTACGAGAAGATCTTTTCCGACTATCTGGGAATTACAAACGTAATCTGGCTCGGCTCCGGCATTGCCGGCGACGACACCCACGGACACGTTGACGATCTTACCCGCTTCGTCGCGCCCGACACGGTCGTGACCGCGGTCGAATCCGACCCCAAGGATTCCAATTACGAACCTCTGCGCGAAAACGTCCGCCGCTTGCGAGAAGCCACCGATCAGGACGGAAAGCAGCTTTCCATCGTCGAACTGCCTATGCCTGCTCCGGTGATTTTCGAGAACCGACGCCTGCCCGCCAGTTACGCGAATTTCTACATCGCGAACGGTGTCGTGCTCGTCCCCGTCTTCAACGATGCCAACGACCGCATCGCCTTGGACCTCCTCGCCGACCTTTTCCCCGATCGCGACGTGGTGGGCGTTTACTCGGGAGATTTGATCTGGGGCTTCGGCGCGATGCACTGCATGACGCAGCAACAGCCACAAATCAGCTCTTAGCTTCTTGCCATTGGCTCTCAGCTCTCATTCAAGGATGGAGGGGCAGACAAGTCGAGGCATTCTTCCCGGATTCGAGCTAAGGGCTAAGAGCTAGCAGCTAACAGCTTATTTTCGGTATTGCGTCGGCTGCGGGCCTTTTTCGAGCATCTCGCGATTCCAGATGGCGCCTTCGCGCGTGTAGTTGGCCAGTTCGAAATCCTGCGTCAGCTCCAGCGCGTCGGTAGGGCAGGCGTCCTCGCACAGTCCGCAAAACATGCATCGGCTCAAATCGTAGGTGAAGTTGGTGAGTTCCTTGCGGCGGGTCTTTTCGTTGCGTTCGCTTGAGACCACGATGAGGTGCTCCGGGCAGGCGAGCGCGCACAGGTCGCAGGCGATGCACATGGTCTCATTCGTATCGGGATTGACATTTAGTCGCGGCGCTCCGCGATAGCGCTCGGCCACCTGCGGCCGCTGCAGTGGATATTGCTCGGTATAAATCTCCTTGGGATCCTGATAACGGAAGGTCACGCTCAGACCCTTGAGCAGATCCACCAGAAAGACTTTGCGCAGCAGGCTTGGCATCCCCATAACTCATCCAGCATACCATCATCTGAAAGACCGCAGAAGGACGGCAATGATCACGTGGGGACAGCCGCCCTCGCCTGCCCTGAGCAAAGTCGAAGGGGCTACCCAGGCCGCCCACCGGGCCGCACCCTACTTCGTTCCCTTTACAATGAATCGATCCCCTTGCCCCAGGACCGCCCACTAACGACGAACGACCAACAACCGCCGACGGCCCCCGACGAACTCTGGATGGAAGAGGCCCTGCGTGCGGCGCAGCGCGCGTTGGAAGCGGGCGAGGTACCCGTCGGCGCGGTCGTTGTCTGTGACGACGAACTCGTGGGCCGGGGCTGGAATCGCAACCTCGCCGGCTCCGACCCCACTGCCCACGCTGAGATCATAGCCTTGCGCGAAGCTGGCGCGAACGTCGGTAACCACCGGCTGGGAGACTGCGAACTGTTTGCTACAATTGAACCGTGCGCGATGTGCGCCGGAGCGATGGTGCACGCCCGGATCAAGCGCCTGATCTACGGCGCGGACGATCCCAAGGCCGGCGCGGTCCATTCGGTCATGCAGGTGTTGAACCACCCGCGATTGAATCATCGCATGGAAGTCCGCGGAGGCGTGCTGGCCGGCCGTTGCGCGGAACTGCTGCAGGCGTTCTTTAGAGACCGCCGGTAGTCGTCGTTTGTCGTTAGGCCTTAGTTAGTCGTTGGTTTCCAGCAGCGTCAGGAACGACTGCTTGCCGTGATGTTGGTTGTATCGGTTTAACTGACTCCTGACTACTGACTCCTAGCTACTGATTTGTCGCGGAGAGGTGCGTGAGTGGTTGAAGTCCCGAGCTTGTCGAGGGATCCGCCTCGAAAGCGTCGCGGAGAGGTGCGTGAGTGGTTGAAACGATCCGCCTCGAAAGCGGACATACCTTAACGGGTATCGTGGGTTCAAAT
>Ga0209415_10000245_pt1 | contig 94364 bp, 79 predicted proteins | sample PeaSoiSIISIP2007_FD_187696 | JGI IMG/M metagenome (GOLD analysis project Ga0209415, IMG submission 187696) | Peat soil microbial communities from Weissenstadt, Germany - SII-SIP-2007 (SPAdes) (version 2) | ecosystem: Environmental > Terrestrial > Soil > Wetlands > Peat | place: Germany... | reverse complement strand
CAATCCCCGGTCGTCTAATGGTAGGACAGCGGCCTTTGGAGCCGTGAATCGTGGTTCGAATCCATGCCGGGGAGCCAGTGCCAAACCGCCGTTTCAATTCTACGGTTTCGGGCGACCCCAGTTCCGCTCGCACTTGCGCCAATCCATTCCTTCCCTTCACCTTTCCTCCCTAATGGTGATACGCCAGGCTCATTTCCCGCGGCGAAGTCCGGCGTCCCAGTTCACTACGACGTTGATATTGCCGGCGTCGCGGTTCTCCGGTTCGGCGAACAGGAACCTCCTGCCGCCCGCGCTGGGAGCATAGACTTCCCCGACATAGCTGCCCGTCGCATTGCTCTGGAACAGCGGCTTGGGCGCATCTGCCTGAAGCGGTGAACCCGGCTTCAACTCGACGGCCATCAGCTTCCCCTCCTGCGTCAAGTAAAACAACTCCTTGCCATCGTTTCGCCAGGCCGGCTGTGCTCCCCCGCCGATCGATACCTGCCGCCGGTTGGCGGGAGCGGACAGAGACGCAACGTACACCTCGAACTTGCCGGAGTCGTTGGAGGCCCAGGCGATCCACTGGCTGTCCGGGGAGAAACGAAATCCGTCGGCAATTCCCGGTGTGGCTACCAGCAACCGCGGCTTCGGGTCGCCCGTGGTGGGCAGCAAGTAGACCATGGTTTGGCCAGAGAGAGCTTTATGAAACATCAGGTATCGATTATCCGGGGACCAATCCTTGGCCCACATACCGGTCTTTTCGGAGTGCAGCAGCCGGGTGGCGCCGGAGGCCGCGTCGATTTCCAGCAACTGGTATTTCGCCGCCCGTGCGCCCCGATACGACGATCCGGCGGGAATCGGGAGACCACAGGCCGGTAGTATCAATAAGGAATGTTGGATCCAGCCGGACGCGGGAAAGGATGCCGCTGCCCAACTCGATCACCCAACGGCTGCCGCTGGGACTGAGCGATTCCCTCCGGTACAGGATAGCGCGGCTTTGATCGGGTGAGAGGCGGACGTTGATGTAGCCGCGCTCGCCGCCCGCCGGCGTGCGTCTGCCTTCCCTGTCATACCAGAACACCTGTTGCTCACTAACTTCCTGGGTGCTGCGGTAGGCGATCACGCCGTTTCCGGAAACCGAGAAGCCATACGGCTCCTGGACATCCTCAGCCACAACTACCGGCTCCCCCTGAAGTTGGAAACTGTGGAGGTCCAAGGTTTGCGCAAACAGAGTCCCTTCACGCACAAAGAGCAGATAGCCAGGCGGGGCGTACTCGACCTTTCCGCGAGTCCTCAGCAATAGCTTCCTTTCCGCTGAGCCGATTTCCTGGACATAGACTGCGTTTTCCTCCGGATTACTCCTGCTGGCCAGGTAGAGGAAGTGCTTTCCGTCCGGCAAGAACTGCGGCGCGCAGGGCCGGATTTCTCCAGACTTTGCATCCGTAATCGCGATTGGCGTGGCCGCACCGCCGGCCGCCGGGACCCGGTTCAGCCCGCCGCGGCCTGCGGTGAGAATCACACCCTCCGGACTCCACGCACCGCCTCCTCCCGCTCCGCATGGCTCGCAAATCAATTGCGCGGAACCGCCTGAAACCGCCATCCTTTTGAGTCTGCCTCCAACCGAAAACGCGAGCGATTGACTGTCGGGAGACCAGAAGATGCCAGAGGCGCTATAGGCAATCCCGGGGCTCACTCCCTCGGTGGCGTCCAGCCGCCGCGCCGTCATGGAGCCAAGATGGCGAACCCACACATAACGTTTCCCCGAAGCGTCCGTTTCCTGGGAAGCTACGGTTCGGCCATCGGGCGATATGGCGAGCGGCCCCGCACTGCCCGTCGCGACCCCCTGCGGCCGAGCCAGCAAGAAGCGGATCTGCTCCGCTGCCTTCGGCTGCGGGCGGAGCCACCGGACAGCCAGGAAGGTCGCCACAACGGAGAGCGACATCACGGCGGCCAAGACCCACCGGCGGCGGATGCCAGGAACTGCCGGCGGCTGCTGCTCGCCGACCAGCAGCAGCGCGTGCCGCAGGTCGCGCGCCGTCTGCCAGCGCTCCTCCGGATCCTTCGCCAGGCATGTCTTCACGATGCGGTCGATGGCCGCGGGTGTCACGGGCCGGAGCGAAGAAACCGGCGGCGGATCGGTGTGCAGGATGGCGGCGATGATGCTGGTGGTGGTCGCCCCGTCGAATGCGCGCTTCCCGGTGAGCATCTCAAACAACACGCACCCGAAGGCAAAGATGTCCGTCCGCGCGTCCACCTCCCTGCCCTCGGCTTGCTCCGGCGACATGAACTGCGGTGTGCCGACGATCACGCCTACCTGGGTCTGACGGATGGTATGAGTCAGGTCGTCGTCGGGAGGGTGTGGCGCCGCGGCCCACTGCGCCAGCCCGAAATCCAACAGCTTGACTCCTTCCTCGTTCACAAGAATGTTGGCCGGCTTGAGGTCGCGATGCACAATTCCCTTGCGGTGGGCCGCAACCAGGGCTTCGGCAATCTGGCCGGCATAACGCAACGCCTCTTCGAGCGGCAAGGGACCGCGAAGAGCGGTACCCTCCACATACTCCATTACCAGGTAGTCCGGGCCGACGTCGTACAGCGTGCAAATGTTGGGATGGTTTAGCGCGGCCACCGCACGGGCTTCGCTCCCCAATCGCTCACTGAATTTCTCCTGGCAAAACTTGATGGCGACGGTGCGGCCGAGACGCGAATCCCGCGCCCTCCAGACTTCGCCCATTCCGCCAGCGCCAATGCGCGATTGCAGTTCATAAGGCCCAATTCGCAGATTGGGGCTGGGTATCGCCACAGTTCATAAATTCTATGGCACTCACTGCGTGAACGTCCGGATCGTCGGACTACCCGGAGGTTCGCCGGGAGACTACGAATCCCCATCTCGTGTTGGTTCGGGATGCATCCTCTCTGGGCGCCCAGTCTGGATGACGTTGCCGATTCCGTTCAGATGGTGTTGGGAGCAAAGGCGTCGTCTCGGTTCGAGCGGACCGCGTTTTACGCCTCCAAAGTTCGAAACGTGTCCAGTGTGGGGAGCCACTACACTACTGGTCCGAGCGGGACCATCTCCCAGGTTGACACGAGCGTCCCGAACTGGCCATTTATCCCAAACATCTTGCAGGTAGTTGTCCGCCCGGAGTCTCCGGTTCGAGAAGCGCGCCACCGGGGTGCAACACGAACCCCCAGGGTTCGTGTTGGAGGCCAAGGATTCCGCTTCGGAATCTCCGTTTTCTCCGGTTGAACAGGTGCGAAGTTGACAGGGAGGTTCGTGGTGGCAGGCCAAACTGATGTTTCGAACTGAGAGGTTCGCGGCCGAAAACGCACTATATATCTCGGGGTAGCTTGCCACGCTCGTGTCAGCGCTGATCCGCCGAAAGCCGGTTCGATGTGCGATCTAAACCCGCCAGTCCGTCAGTTCCGACGATGCCCTCTCAAGTTGCCAAGTCCAGTACGACGTTTGCCGCTTGTACATAGAGTCCCAAAGCGTCCTCGGATGGATCGCGGTAGATGAGCGATTCGACGACGAAGGGGCTTCAGGCGCGACTCTGACCGCCCGGCGTTGCAACGCCTGCTTTCCTTGGTGCGTGAGCACGGAGTCGATCAGGTGGTTGTTCATCGGTTAGACCGGCTGGCCCGCTGTCTGATCGGATATGTCCGGCTATTGGAGGAGTCCGGAAACATCGCGTCAGCCTGGTCATCGTTACCGGCCCTGAGTTAGGGAGCACCGCGCAGGACAATCTGATTTTCAACATCCTCGCCTCGTTCGCCGAATTCGAGCGGGAGATGATCGGGTCCAGAATCGCCGACGCTCGTGCGCGGCTAAAGTCCAACGGGCGCCGCGTTTGCGGGAGCCGTTCCCTACGGCTACGACGCCGACCTCAGGACGAGACAGTTAGTGGTGAACGCGCGCGAAGCACCGGCCGTCAAGTGGATCTTCGGCGCCGCGGCCGAAGGGATGCTCCCGCTGGCGATCGCCGAAGAGGCGAATGCACGAGGGTCGGCGGTCTCTGGACGGCGCGCCAGGTCGTCGCCACGCTTCGGAATCCCGTTTACCTTGGTATGTTCCGGGATGGTGGCTCCGTTCGACCCGGCAATCACGAGTTGCTCGTCGAGAAGGACGGGGCATGAGCCCGCATACGGTCCGTAAGGGGTCTCGTGTTTACCGCTATTACCGGTGCCGCTCCACGGCTGGTGGGCTACCGTCCTGCGGGAACCAAGTTGCGGCTTATGCGATCGAGACGGCCGTCCAGCGGCAGCTCTCAAAGAAGACGGAAGCAAACGTGGATTTGAACGAAATCCGGAATCACGTCGAGTACGTTACGTACGACGACCGTACCGGGACAGCCACCGCGAGGCTGATCGTTACAGAGACAACAACTGCAGATTCCGGACGTGCTCGAAATCCCGACGATTGTTCGCCGCAAGAGGAGCGTCCAATGCCAGCGCGGTCGCGGCAATCCAGGCGTCCTGGGGACTGATTGCCCGGCCCGCGGCTCGGGCGTCAGCACGGATTCTTGCCCAAACGGTGCAGAGGTCATCGTCGGGATAGAAGAGCTCGAAACCATGGACGAACTGCTCCAGTAGAAGTCGCCGATTGCTTCCCCAGCCGGCCGACATCGCGCCCATGCGGAGTTCCGCGACCGACATGAAGGACAGGATCAGATCAGACCGCGCAATGCGTTCACATACTGCTGCGCCAGCGTGTGCCAGTTGAAGATGTAGGAGGCGACGTCGGTATCGACGGCGATTCGGCTCATTCGGACGAGGCGTCTTCGGCTGCCTGACGGCGGTCCGCGTAGACGGCAGCCACAAAGCGCTCCGTCTCCTCGTCGGGTGCAGGATCGACGTTGCGCAGGATCTCTTCGAGGGAAAACGGCTGCGGCCCGACAAGCACGGGCTTGTACCCACCGTTCCGAAGCTCTTGTAGCTCGTCGTTCATCGCCGCTCCTGAACCCAGTATAGCGCGAGGGTCAGCCGCCGGCCCCTTAGAGCAAGCGACCGCCGAGCACGAATTTCAAGAATCTCCGGCCCTCCGCGGGATCTTCCTTGGCCCTCGTCTCGAATGCCGCCAGGCATTGCCCGATCAGGGCTCGATCATCTTCGGTCAGTTCCGGCACTCCGGTCCGATGGTAGCTGAGCTCTTTGTAGCGGTCGCCCAACGCCATCGCGAGTAGCGGGTTGGACACCTCTTCTTCGAACACCTCGTTCGGGGTCGGGTAAGGGAATTCTTTCGTAATCGTCTGCATGAAGTCCGCAGCTTGATCGTCAGGCACGCCGGCCCTCCGGAAAAGTTCGCGCGCGCTGTCCAGCATGCCGCGCCGATACCTCGCCGAGCCGAAGAGGGTTGCCAGTTCGCTCTTCTTGCGGCCCTTCGGAACAATGGCATGCATGGCTTCCAGGCGTCCGAACTTGCCTGGCAGGCGGCGTTCCAGAAACACCCAAAGATGCCGGTCAGTTATGCAATCCTCCCACTTGATTTTCAGCGCGAAGAGCGAGCCCGGCCACGGCTGGATCTTCGGCGGCGCGGCACGCTTGCGCTCCATTCCGGAAAAAGCATAGCGCAAGTCTTAGCGTAGCGCCAGTTGCGGCTCTTCCTGTGTGCGGCTCTTCCTGTCCTTCTGCCTGCGGCAGTGTGGGCTGCGGGTTCAAAGCTTCTCTGCACGCAGGCCATGGCAATGGCACGGTGCCCCGCGGATTTGGTCATGTGGAGATTCCGCCCAATCGCGAGTTGCGGAAAGCTGTGAATCGCAGTGTGTCAGGTGGGAATTGAGCCACCGTCCTGGTGGTCGAGCCAGACCGCCGCCCAGGTTGACAGTAGCATTTCCGAGACGCCCATTTATCCCAAACATTTTGCAGGTAGTTGTCCGCCCGGAGTCTCTGGTTCGAAAAGTGCGCCACCGGGGTGCAACATGAACCCCCAGGGTTCGTGTTGGAGGCCAAGGATTCCGCTTCGGAATCTCCGTTTTCTCCGGTTGACAGATGCGCGAGGTTGACCAGGGGGTTCGTGGTGGCGGCCCAGGAATGCTGCTTTCCGACTCCGGCGTTCTCTGTTGACGGCGCCGCCCACGCCCTGCTGATCATGGTTCACCGAGCACCTTGACTGGCACCCGCAGGCGCGTATAAAACCTTATACATGCCGGCTGTATGGACGATGAGAAACAGATCCGTTGGGTAGGGTCTGCCTACGACGATCTGCTGGCATTCCCAAGAGACGCCCGGAAGGAAGCGGGCTTCCAGTCAGGAAAAGTCCAGGCGGGGCTTGAGCCGATCGACTGGAAGCCGTTCGACGATGTAGGCGCCGGGACAAGAGAGATTCGCATCCGGGACGCGAGCGGCACATACCGTGTCATGTACATCGCCAAGTTCGAGGAAGCCATCTACGTCCTGCATTGCTTCCAGAAGAAGACTCAGACGACCAGCAAGCAGGACAGGGCAATTGCCACGGCGCGCTATCGCTCCGTAGTCAACGTGAGGAACGAGAAGAAATGAAGATCGACACCGAAATCCGCCATGTGACAAAGCCGGGTGCGAACCTCTTCCTGGAGCTGGGTTTTACGCCGGACGAGGCCAAACGTCTACAGGCTGCGTCTCGCAAACAGATCAATGACACGCGGCTGCTAAAGCAGCAACTGATGGAAGAGCTGTCTGTCTGGATTGCGAAACATCACTTAAGGCAGGCGGAGGCCGCCGAGATTCTGATGGTCTCGCGCCCAGGTGTGTCCGACGTGGTGAACATGAAAACGGCCAAGTTCACCATCGATACGCTGGTGGAAATGCTCAGCCGGGCCGGCAAGCCAGTCAAGGTGGCAATCAGTTGACCAGTTGATCCTCCGGTGAGGGGATTGTAGGGCGATATTCACGCGGAGTCTTCCCTTGTAACCAACACGTTACGGGAGGAGAGGTGGTTGGAAAAGAACTCGTCAATGAGACCTGGACGACGACATGGCGGGCCTATTGGCCGCCGAGGATCTCCATCCACAGCCGAATTGTCAGATCGTGCCGCTCCGTGGCCACGAGGTATGGGCGCAGTTCCGAACGATAACGATCTTCAAGAAGTTTGGGATCAAGCGGAACTGCGCGAGCGAGGAATTTCACGTCTTCGCGGTCGCGGGCCGAGTTCCGCTCCAACTTCGAGAGCGCGAGGTCGTAGGCGTCGAGCCCAAAGAGCCGCAGGGATCGATACGCGGACGGGAATATCGGTGTCAGCCGATGTTCGTAGCTTTCGTGCACTGTTACGATGGCCACGTGCTGGACGTACACGCCGTGCTTGGTGTCACTGTTGCGTCAAGCCCGCGAGTTCACGCGCGGATCGGAGCTGGTCCGGCCGGAAGGTCCACACGGCTCCATTATAACAAGTTCTGTAATAATCTCTGCCGGTGCGAGTTGGAGAGCCATGGATTCGAGTCGCCAGGATACAACAGGTTGACAGGTGCCGCGGAGTATGGCTCGTGTGCATGGAATCGTGTACAAATGGGGTCATGCCGCCGACCTTTCGCCGTGCCGCGGGACCAACTGCAAGGTCCGAAAAGAGCCGCATGTCAGAGCGGTGCAAAGCGCCGCTTCGTGGACTGCGAATGGCTGGCGAACCTGAACCTCCAAGTGTGGCTAACTGAAGCCATTGATCGGGCGATGGAATTGAAGCTCACCGTGTTGAAGCCGCCGCGCAAATACTGTACGGTAAGATCACAATGACCGGGACCGCCCAGGACGAGCTTCATGGCGCCAGCCGGCCACGGGACCGAGTAATCGCCGTAATCCCGGCAATTCTGTTCGCCGTAGCCTTTTGCCGTGGCTCTGCCCAAGCCCAGACCATAGCCCTCGGGTTGCAGACCTACCCCGATTGCCCGGTTGCGTTCATCAATTACACTCCGAGCACTTTCCGCACGGAGGGCGACCGGAGGCAGTTCGTCACGGTGAAGAATCAATCCGGACTGACTACGGCGGCAGTGGTCTTTCAGCAAACGATCTCAGATGAGTCGAAAACTGAAATAGTCAGCCTCGAGCGCATTTCGATCATCATGAGACCCGGCGAGAGGAAGCATCTCTCCGTCAGTGTTGAAGATGTGTGGAACCGGATCCAGGCCGCCGCCAAATCAAGCGACACCATCGGCAAGCCAGCTCTGAGCGTCGTGACCGTGGAGTTCCTCGATGGCTCGCTGTGGTATGCCCCGATGGGTCGAGTGCCCTGATCGAGTCCCGTGGCCGCGGCTTCTGCCCGGGCTAGAACTTCTCGAGTTCCTCAACCAGCCCGCCGATTCCCCTTTTTTGGTAGATGTCGGCCAACCGCATCTCCTCGTCCGAAGGCGCCACGGCTTTGCGGAGCTGCGGATCCTTCAGGCTCTCGCGGTCGGGCACCCAGACTTTGCCGTCGGCAAACTCCACCTGGCTGAGAAAGCCGATCATGTTCTGGACGTTGACCGGCTGGCCGCCGCCGAACAATCGCAGAGTGGTGTCCTGCAAGACGCGGGCAGTCTTGCCGGGCGGCAGGTAAAGGTCGGGATCGGAAGACGGGAGGGATGCCGCGGCGGACTGGCGGCCCGCCTGGTCGCTCAACACCCAGCCGAGCTCCACGGATTTCACCGGCTTCCCCGATTTGTTGACCACGTCGATGCGCGGGGTCCGCGCTTCGTTGCCGGCCACCTGCGCCCAGCCGGAGAGCAGCTCCACGGGCGCATTGGGGAACTGCACGAAGGCGAATTGCGCGGTATGCCCGGCGGGCAGCGCGGCGCTGGTCACAGCCGGCCCCCGGGGCACTACTCTCACGCTGAGAGGGGCCGTCTCGGACTGCCGCGCCATGCTGGCCAGAATCTCGGTCTGCAACGCTTTCTTGCCGCCCTGCGCCAGCACGCGCTTGAAGTAGTCGCGGTCGCGCTGCGCTTCGAGCCCGCGCGCCGTCAGGAAGCGGCGGGAATGCAGGCTGTCCGGGCCGTAGAACGAAAGGTCGTCATACAGCACGCCGTCCAGATCGACGCTAACCAGCGGACCGCCGGCGAACTGCGTGGGCCGCACCAGTTGCATATCGATATGCGCCGGGAAAACGTCGCCCGGCCCCACATTCACGCTGGGGTAGGTAACCGAGCCCTTGCCGCCCGCCACGGCTTCCTGCGATACCACTCGGAGGGTGATGCCGCGAATGCGTTTGGGGCTGGTATTGAGGAGGGTCAGCGCCATTTTCAGATCGAGCACCATGGCCGCGCCGCGGGCGGAGACGCGCGACTGGTCGACGATGGACTTCACCGCCACCGGCGAGTCCTTGGTATTCCCGAAGTTGACGCTGACCGAGCCGCCCGGCAATGGCGCTTCCTGTGCGGACAGGACTGCCGCGCCCAGCAAGACCACTCCAGCGAGCCATAGTCCTTTATTGCGCATAGACGTTATTGATCGTTACGTAGCCCGTTTCGGGATCCACGTAGCGAGCCCCCATGGAACCTTGTGCGTTCACAGAGAACGTGACGTTGCGGGCGTGGTCCGCGTTGAACAGGTGGAATTCGTGGCCGCCTTGCCCCACCTGAATGCCGTTGGCGGTGTGCTGCAACACGACGTGGTCGTCGGCCGCCACGGGCAACGGGCGTTCGAGCGCCAGGCCGGTGATCAGCAGCGCCATCACGCTGGCCAGCGCCACAGCCGTGCGGGCGCGGTTGAACAGCGGAGCTTCGCGCAGCGGCCCGCCGCTCGAACGCACACACTCGCCCGCAGTCAGCCCTAAGCGGATATTGGCCTTCATCTCGGCTGCCAGGCGGTTCCACGGAACTTCGGGAATCCCGGCCAGGTCCGGGACTACTTCCCGTAACGCGCTGAAGGCGGCCACCTCTTCCTGGCACCGCTCACACCTGGACAAGTGGCGCTCCATCCGCCAGCGCGCGAAGACCCCGAGGTCTCCGCCGGCGTGCAGCGCCAATGTCGCTTCATTCGGATGCGTCATCTTCCTACCGCTTCCTTCTCTCCATATACCGACGGAACTTGCTTCGCCCGTTGGCGATGTGCGACCGCACCGTCGCTTTCGAGCAGTTCAGTTGCCTGGCCACCTCTTCCGCCGGCAGGCCTTCGACGTCGCGCAGCATGATCGCGGCCCGCTCGCGCGGGCTCAAAAGGCGCAATCCATCCTCCAGATAGTTTCTCTGCTCCGACCGGAGGAGGATATGCTCCGGGCTTTCCGCGTGGCTTTCCGGCGCCTCGTCGATCTCGCAAAAAGTGGCGCGGCTGCTGCGGCGCAGAAAATCGATCGCCGTATTGGTGGCGATTCGCGACAGCCAGTGCGCGGCTTTCTGCTCGTCCTTGAGCTGTTCCTGATGCTGGAGGGCCTTGATGAAGGCCTCCTGGGTCAGGTCCTGAGCGTCCGCCACGTTCCCGACGATGCGGTAAATCTGAATGAAAATCCGGCGCAAGTGCTCGGAAACAAAGCGATTCTGCCGCTCTTGAAGTTCCAGGCCGGGCTCTGTGACCTCGCTCATTCCGCTGTAGACGGCTATGTTCACAGGTTCTAAACTAATGACGGCGGAACCTGCAAAACGTGGAAACAAAAAGCGGACCAGTCCGCTACCGCCATTCTACAGCAGGATGGGCGTGGGGCTATAGGCAGGACTGTCCCCCACGAATGGGAGGTGTCACAAATCCCAGGAACGGAGTTAAGCTTGAAATGATGAAACTCGCAGAAAGAATGAGCCGCATAGGGGTCGAATCGGCATTCGACGTCCTGGTACGGGCCCGCGCACTCGAGGCGCAGGGCCGCAGCGTGATTCACCTGGAGATCGGCGAGCCGGATTTCCCTACGCCGGCCCACATCATCGAAGCAGCGAAGAGGGCGCTGGACGAAGGCTGGACGCACTATGGCCCCACGGCGGGACTGCCCGAACTGCGCGCGGCCATCGCCCACTACATTTCCGAAAGCCGCGGCATTGCGGTGGGACCGCAGAACGTTTCGGTCGTGCCCGGGGGCAAGCCCATCCTATTTTTCCCGATGATGGCGCTGCTGGAGCCGGGCGACGAGGTGATCTACCCGAACCCGGGATTCCCGATTTACGAGTCGATGATCCGCTTCCTGGGGGCGACGCCGGTGCCGATGCCGCTCGAAGAGAGCCGCGGCTTCTCGTTCGACCTCGACTTGTTCCACGACCGCCTGACGGACCGCACCAAGATGGTGATCCTGAACTCTCCGCAGAATCCCACGGGGGGCGTGATCCCGCGCGAAGATCTCAAAGCCATCGCGGGCATGCTGCTCGACCGGGACGTTATCGTACTGAGCGACGAGATCTACTCGCGAATCTACTACGGCGACGAACCGCCGGTTTCGATCACGGCGTTCCCCGGAATGCTGGAGAAGACCATCATCCTGGACGGCTTCTCCAAGACCTACGCGATGACCGGATGGCGGATGGGATACGGCGTGATGCCCACGTGGCTGGTGGAAGCGGTGACCAAGCTGATGGTGAATTCGAACTCGTGCACGGCGAGCTTCACGCAGCGGGCCGGGCTTGCGGCGCTGACCGGGCCGCAGGATTGCGTCACCGGCATGGTGGCCGAATTCCGCCGCCGGCGGGACGCCATCTGCGAAGGCTTGAACCAGATACCGGGGTTCCGCTGCGCCGTCCCGGGCGGCGCCTTCTACGCATTTGCGAACGTTACCGGGACGGGCATCAACTCGAAGGAACTGGCCGATCTGCTGCTGACGGAATACGGCGTGTCCTGCCTGACGGGAGGATGTTTCGGAGAGTACGGCGAGGGCTACATCCGGTTCAGCTACGCCAATTCGCTGGCCAACCTGATGGAGGCGGTGGAACGAGTGAAGAAAGCGGCCGGACGATGGGAGGCGGCGGTGGCCAGATAGCAGGGCATCCTCACTCCGAGCTGCTTCCTGAGGAGATCCGCGGGTCTGTTTCGGCAAACCATGCGTTAGCGGGACGCGGATTTGAGTTTTCTTGGTTCTTGAACCGCGCGAGGCGAACTGACCGAGGCGCTATCCGCCGCCGGCCGTATACCCTTGCAAGCCGCGGTTGACTCCGGCCTCCACAAGTTAGAAAATAAATCAGATGCACAATTCCGGCGAGGGGCGATCGAGGGGATCGTGGCGCGTTTCAGCGGTGGCCATTGCTCTTGCGGCAGTGTCGCCGATCCTCGCGCAGCAGCACTCGGCCAACTCACCCTCCGGCGCGGCGAATTCCGAGGCCGCTTTCGTCTCCCGGAATTGCGTCATGTGCCACAGCCAGAAGCTGAAGACGGCCGGCATCGTTTTGGAGGGGATCGATTTTTCCAACGCCGGCCCCAACGCTCCGACGCTGGAGAAAGCGCTGCGTAAAGTTCGCACGGGCGAAATGCCGCCCGCCGGGATTCCACGGCCGCCGGCGGATGCCGCGGCCGCCTTCGTCAAATCGCTGGAGGGGGCGCTCGATCGCGCGGCGGCGGCGAACCCCAATCCCGGCCGGCCCGCCATCCACCGGCTCAACCGCGCGGAGTACAGCAACGCCATCCGCGACCTGCTGGCCCTCGACATCAAGCCCGGCGCGCTGCTGCCCATCGACGACTCCGGCTACGGATTCGACAACATCGGCGATGTGCTTTCCATTTCCCCCATGCTGCTCGAACGGTACATGTCGGTGGCCCGAAAGGTGAGCCGGCTGGCGGTGGGCGATCCGGCGATCAAGCCGGCGGAAGAGGATTTCCCATTTCGCCGCACGGGCGGCAGGGGACGCGTTGGGCGCGCGAGCGACGATCTTCCGTTCGACTCGGCCGGCGGGATGTCGCTCGACTACTACTTCCCGGTGGATGCCGAGTACGCGATCAAAGTGAAGATGGGCGGAGACGGCGGCCCGGTCCACGAGGTGCGCCTGCCCATCAAAGCCGGCCTGCGCACGGTGGGGGTGACGTTCCTGCGCGACTCGACCAAGCCCGAGGTTGAGGCGCCTCCCGGAGGACGGCGCGGCGCACCGCCGGTGCAGCCTCCCAGGGTCCCGGTGGAGATGGACGTCCGGCTGGATGGGGCGGAGCTGAAGCGGTTCCAGGTCTCCGGACCCGTGGACGTGCTGCCGAACCTGGACAAGCTGACCATCGCCGGTCCCTACAATACGAGGGGCCGCGGAGACACGGCGAGCCGGGAAAGGATTTTCGTCTGCCGGCCCGCGGATGCCGCCGGCGAGGAGCCGTGCGCCAAGACGATTCTGGCGAACCTGGCGCGGCGCGCGTTTCGCCGGCCGGTGACCGATGCCGACATCCTGCCGCTGGTCGCGTTTTACACGAGCGGGCGTGAGGAAGGCGATTTCGACCACGGAATCGAGAAGGCCCTGCGCGCGCTGCTGGTATCGCCCGATTTCATTTTTCGCGTGGAGCACGATCCGCGGGGCGCGGCGCCCGGAACGGTGTACCGCATAAGCGATGTCGAGCTGGCGTCGCGGCTCTCCTTTTTCTTGTGGAGCAGCATTCCCGATGAACAGTTGCTGGCCGCGGCGGAGAAGGGCAGGCTGAAAGATCCGGCAATCCTGGAAGCGCAGGTGCGGCGCATGCTGGCGGATCCCCGCTCCGAGTCGCTGGCCGGCAACTTCGCGGGCCAGTGGCTTTCGCTGCGCAACCTGGCGGTGCAGAAGCCCGATCCGGATGCCTTCCCGGAATTCGACGAGGGCCTGCGGCAGGCCTTCGGCGAGGAGACCGAGTTGTTCGTCGCCAACGTTCTGCGCGAAGACCACAGCGTGCTGGAACTGCTGGACGCCAACTACACGTTCCTGAACGATCGCCTGGGGGAGCACTACGGCATCCCGGGAATCTACGGTTCGCAGTTCCGCAAGGTGACGCTCACCGATCCCAACCGCGGCGGACTGCTGGGGCAGGGAAGCATCCTGACGGTGACGTCGTATCCCGACCGGACATCGGTGGTGCAGCGCGGCAAATGGATTCTCGAAGCGCTGCTGGGCACGCCTCCGCCTCCGCCTCCGCCCGGCATTCCCGACCTGGTTCCCCAGAAGGACGGCAGGAAACTGACCACGCGGGAGCAGATGGAGCAGCACCGCGCCAATGCGGTCTGCGCATCGTGCCACGCCCGCATGGACCCGCTGGGCTTCGCGCTGGAGAACTACGACGGCGTGGGCAAGTGGCGCGACAAGGACGCGGGGAGCACGATCGACGCGTCGGGCATGCTTCCGGACGGCAGCAAGTTCGTGGGTCCGGGAGAGCTGAAGAAGACGCTGGTAACCTCTCACCGGGACGAGTTCGTCAACACCGTAGCGGAAAAACTTCTAATTTACGCACTGGGACGCGGCCTGGAGTATTACGACAAGGCGGCGGTTCGTTCGATTACGCGCGAGGCTGCGCAGCGCGACTACCGCATGTCGGCCCTGGTAACAGCAATCGTAAAAAGCGCTCCGTTTGAAATGAGGAGGGTTCCGGAATGATCATCACGAAAAAGCACCTGGATCGCCGCACGTTTCTGCGGGGGGCCGGCGCCGCGCTGGCGCTGCCCTTGTTGGACTCCATGATACCGGCGATGGCCGCCACCAATTCGGCCGCCAAGCCGCCGGTCCGGCTGGGATTCGCGTACGTTCCCAACGGGATTATCATGGATCGCTGGACGCCGGCGGTGGAAGGCACGGGTTTCGAGTTCACCCCCACAATGAAGGCGCTCGAACCGTTCCGGGAGCAGCTTGTGGTGTTCAGCGGATTGGCGCAGATCAACGGCCGGGCGCTGGGCGACGGCGCGGGCGACCATGCGCGGGCCGGGGCCACATGGCTGACCGGCGCGCATCCCAAAAAGACCGAAGGCGCCGACATTCATGCCGGCGTTTCGGCGGACCAGATCGCGGCGCGCGAGTTCGGGAAAAGCACGCAGTACGGCTCTCTGGAGATCGGCCTCGAAGCGCCGACCCTGGCGGGCAATTGCGACTCCGGATATAGCTGCGCCTACACCAACACGATCTCCTGGCGCAGCGACACCACGCCCATGCCGATGGAGGTGAACCCGCGCGCGGTCTTCGAACGGCTTTTCGGCGACGGCGACAGCACCGATGCGGCGGCGCGGCTTGCGGCCCTCAAGGAGCAGCGCAGCATTCTCGACTATGTGACCGGCGACATCGACCGCATGCAGACCGGGCTGGGGTCGCGCGATCGCAACAAACTGAGCGAGTACCTCGACTCCATCCGCGATATCGAGCGCCGCATACAGAAGGCCGAGGAGCAGAACGCCAGCGTGAAGCTCCCCACCATGGAGCGGCCCAGCGGGGCGCCGGAAGAGTTCCTGGACCACGCCAAGCTCATGATGGACCTGATGGTCATAGCGTGGCAGACGGACATGACGCGGGTGATCAGCTTCATGATTGCGCGTGAAGGCAGCAACCGGCCGTATCGGCCTATCGGCGTGACCGACGGGCACCATTCCGTCACGCACCACATGAACGATCCCGAGAAGATCGCCAAGGTGGTGAAGATCAATACCTACCACGTGGAGACGTTCGCCTATCTGTTGGACAAGATGCGCAAGACTCCCGATGGCGACGGCACGCTGCTGGACCACTCGATGATCCTCTACGGCAGCAGCATCAGCGATGGCAACGCGCACACGCACCACGACCTGCCGCTGGTGCTGGCGGGTGGCGGCGCGGGGCAGATCAAGGGCGGGCGGCACGTCCGCTACCCCAAAGAGACGCCCATGAACAACCTGCTGCTGTCCATGCTGGAGAAATCCGGCGTGCCCGTACCGGACAAGCTGGGCGACAGCACGGGGAAGCTCGATCGTTTGACGGGTGTGTAGGGGGATGCTGCAAGGGCATGAAGACCGCTTGCTGAGGCGCGCGGCCCGGAAATGCGGGGCAGCCGCGCTCGTGCTGGCGGCATACCCGCTGCTGGCGGCGCCCGACCTTCGCCTGCTCGACGCGGTCAAGCGGCGCGATCATAACGCCGTGGTCTCGCTGGCCGCGCAGAAGGCCGATGTGAACGCCGCCCAGCCGGACGGCGCGACGGCTCTGGCTTGGGCGGCCTACCTGGACGATCGCGAGTCGGCGGGCGTGCTTCTGGGCGCCGGGGCTAAGGTCAATACCGCGGACGAATACGGTGAAACGCCGCTCACGCTGGCCTGTTCCACGGGCGATGCGCAGATGGTGGCGAAACTCCTCCGGGCGGGCGCGGATGCCAACGCGGCCCGCTGGGATGGCGAGACGGCGCTGATGATCGCCGCGAATTCGGGGAGCGAGGAGGCGGTGCGCGATTTGATCGGGCACGGCGCGAAGGTGAACGCCGCCGAGTCGCGCAAAGGGCAGACGGCGCTGATGTGGGCGGCGGCCGAAGGCCACTCCGGCGTGGTGAAGCTGCTGATCGAGAAAGGCGCCGACATCAAGGCGGCGTCCAAGAGCGGTTTCACGGCGCTGGTCTTCGCCGCGGTGAAGAACGATGCGAAAATCATCCAGGCGCTGCTGGCCGCGGGCGACAATCCGAATTATGCGCTGCCCGACGCCACCAAGGTTCTGACCGTGGCCGCTTCCTACAAGAGCGCCGCGGCGGCCAGTGTGCTGGTAGATGCCGGCGCCGATCCGAATGTTGCCGACCGCGCGGGAAACACGCCGTTGCATCTGGCCGCGCAGTCCGGTGAAGTGGAACTGGTGAAAAAGCTGCTGGCAAAAGGAGCCAATCCCGATGCCAGGACCGCCAAGGCGCCGGCGCTCGGCGGCAGGGGCGGCGGTGGCGGCGGCTTCTTCCGCCTGGTGGGAGAGCAGACTCCCCTGATGCTGGCCGCCAAGGCGAACCAGGCCGAAGCCATGCGGGCGTTGGTGGCGGGCGGCGCCGATCCCAAGCTCAAAGGCCAGGACAACGGCACGCTGCTGATGAGCGCCGCCGGAAGCGGCCACATCGCGGCGGTGAAGTACGCTTACGAGCTGGATCCCGATGTGAAGGCGGTCAACGACGTGGGGTCCACGATCATCCACGCCACGGTGACCGGCACGATGGCGACCTCCACCCAGCCGGAGATCTGCGAAGTGATTCAGTTCCTGGCGGACAAGGGCGCGCCGATCGACGAGAAGGACCAGCGCGGCAGAACTCCGATTTCCGTGGCCGACGGCCTGCCCATCGACAAAGCCGTAGACTTGCTCACCCAGCTCATCATCAAGAGCGGGGCGCAACCCAAGATCCCGTCCAAGCGTTGAAGCGGGCCGGACGCGGTAAAATCTCCACATGCAAACCCGCGCTTTCGGTCTGTTCGCCTGCATAGCCATGGCGGCGCCCTGCGTCCTGGCTCAATCCAAACCGGCGCTCAAGCCCGCCGATTACGGCCGCTGGGAAACCCTGGGCCAAGCCACCGTATCACCGGACGGAAAATGGCTGGCCTACGACATCCGGCGCACCGACCGCAACGACGAACTGCGCGTTTCCCCCGCATCGGGCGGCAAGACTCACGCTGTCGCGTTCTGCTCGGCGCCGGCGTTTTCGGGGGATTCCCGCTGGCTGGGCTGCGAAGCCTCGGTTTCGGAAGACGAGCAGGACCGCATGCGCAAGGCCAGCCGCCCGGTGCAAAACAAACTCAGCCTGCTGGACGTGACCACGGGCGCGGTGACTACTATCGACCAGGTGCAGTCCTTCGCGTTTTCGAGCGAGGGCGCTTTCGTCGCGTTTCGCCGGTATCCGCCTGCGGGCGGCGGAAGCGCAGGCACGCCGGCGGCGGGCGGAGGCCGCGGGGGGCGCGGCGGGCGCGGCAGCACGGACGCGCCGGCGGCAACTTCCGAGCGCGACCCTACCGGCTCGGCACTGACGATTCGCAATCTCACCACCGGGGTGGATACAACGTTCGGAGACGTCACGTCCTTCGCCTGGCAAGAGGGCAGCGGTCTCAACCTGGCCATGACCATCGGAGTGGAGGGCCGCACCGGCAACGCCATTCAGGTTTACGATCCGCGCGCGGGCTCGCTGCGGGTGCTCGACAGCGGCGCGGCTCTTTTCACGGCACTCACGTGGCGAAAGGATTCGGCGGACCTGGCCGCGCTGCGCTCGGTCAAGCAGGAAGGCTACGACGGCGAGAGTTATGTGGTGCTGGCCTGGAAGAACCTGGGCGAGAAACGCTCGTCGCATATCGACGCGCCCAAGCGCACCGTGGCGGCGCGGCGGCCGCAGTGGTCCGAGGATGGCGCCATCGTGTATGTGGGAGTTGCCGAGTGGCTCAAGAAGCCGGACGCCAAAAAGTCGGACGAAGACCCCTCCACCGTGGAGGTCTGGCACTGGAAGGACGCCAACGTCATCAGCGAGCAGAAGCTGACGGTGGCGCGCGACCGCGACCGCAGCGCCCTGGCCGCATGGCGTGTGGAGACCAGCCGGCTGGTGCCGCTCTCGACCAATCCGAAGGAGGACGTGCGGGCGCCCAGGCTCGGACTGCGCGCGCTGGCGCTCGACGGAGTGCCGTATGAAAACGACGCCATGTTCGGCCGGCGCTTCACCGACGTCTACAAGGTGAACCTGGAGACCGGCGCGCGCGCCCAGGTGGCCTCCAAGCTGGTTCCCCCGGTGGATTTCAGTCCCGGCGGGCGCTACGCGCTGAATTTCCGCGGCGGCGACTTCTGGGTGTACGACCTGGAAAGCGGCGCCAGCCGCGACATCAGCAAGGCGGCGCGCACCACGTTCATCAACAAAGAAAACGACTACCCGGTCGAGTCCAAGCCGTCGTACGGCGTGGCCGGATGGACGACCAACGATCGCAGCGTGATCGTCTACGACGCGTACGATCTCTGGGAGCTGTTTCCCGACGGCGGCGAGCCGAAGCGCCTCACCGACGGCGGCGCCGAAGAGGTGCGGCACCGTTACGCGCGGGTCACGCCGGCCGCGGGCGCGGGTGCGGGCGGCGGACGCGGAGGCCGCGGGGGCGGCGGCGAAGATCCCGAATGGATCGATCTGGCCAAGCCCGTGTACCTGAGCCTGGAAGGCCGCTGGACCAAGCGCTCAGGATACGCGCTGCTCGAAAACGGCAAGGTGGATCGTGCGATTTTCCTGGACAAGGGCGTCCGCGGCCTGCAAAAAGCGAAGGACGCCGGGGTGATGGTTTACCAGGCCGGCCGGTGGGACGAATCGCCGAACTTCTTCGCGGCGGCGGACCTCAAGAATCCGCGGCGGGTCAGCGACACCAACCCATTCGCTTCGGAATACGCGTGGGGACGCTCCGAGCTGGTGGACTACAAGAGCTCGCACGGCGACCGACTGCAGGGCGCGCTGTACTATCCCGCCAACTTCGAGTCCGGCAAGGAGTACCCCATGATCGTGCAGATTTACGAAATCGAAAGCAACCAGCTCCACAACTGGACCGCGCCATCGGAGCGCGCCACGTACAACCCGGCGGTGTGGACCCAGAACGGATATTTCGTGCTGCGGCCGGACATCACCTTCCGCCCGCGCGAGCCGGGAATCTCGGCGCTCGATTGCGTCACACTGGCGGTGAAGAAGGTGCTGGAGGGCGGCAAGGTGGATGCGAGGCACGTCGGGCTGGTGGGCCACTCCTGGGGCGGCTACGAGACCACGTTTATCGTCACGCACAGCGATCTCTTTGCGGCCGCGGCGGCGGGCGGTTCGCTGACCAATCTGGCTTCCAGTTACGGTGAGATCTACTGGAATACCGGGGCGCCCGAGACCAACCACGTGGAGGTGGGCCAGGAGCGGATGGAGGTGCCGCTATACGAGGATCCGCAGGCGTACATCCGCAACTCGGCGGTGTACGCGGCCAACAAGCTTGCCGCCCCGCTGCTGCTGAGCGTGGGCGACCACGACGGCGCGTCGGACTGGCATCAGGACATCGAGTTCTACAATGCCGCGCGCCGGGCCGGCAAGCCCTGCGTGATGCTGGTGTATGTCGGCGAGAACCACGCCGTGGCGCAGAAGGCCAACCAGATCGACTATCACCGGCGGATCAACGCGTGGTTCGATCACTATCTGAAAGGCGCACCCGCCGAGCGATGGATGACCGAAGGCGTCTCGGTGCTGGAGCGCGAGCGCGAGATCGGCCCGGCGCCGGCGCGCAGCACGCCGCAGCAGTGAGGGGCGGAAGCACAGGGAGGTGATGGGGATGACCGTCACCGTCAAAGACAAAACGCCGCTCGTGGTCCCTGCGGCCCGTTCGCCGGCGGGCCCGCGCCGCCGGCGAGTATGACACCGGCTCGGTGGTTGAGCTTCACTATTGCGGCTTGCGGAGAGAGGAGACGTATCGGTAGACCCAGAAAGGGTGCGGCACGCCGACGCGGATCACGATGATGAAAACCAAACGAAACGTGCGAACGGTCGTTGCCACGGGGCCGGTGAAACTACAACGGCGAATGGCAGAAATGCGGCCGGAACCGGAAGGCGCCTGCGCCATCCGTGTCTCTCATCGTGCCGGCCGGAAGCGCGGCACGGGCCGCGTCCTGCCCCGGTACCTGCTTCGGTGCGGGTGCTGCGAGGAAAGGCTCGAGATCTACTACGACGAAGAGGGACTCGAAATCAACGGCGTAAACGGGTCGCTCGAAAACTGGCGGGAAATTCTCCTGCCCCTCCTTGGGATCCGCTGAAGCCGCACGACAAAACCCATGGACTTTCCGATCCGAGTGTGATTAACTTTCTGGGGGTCAGCCGCCTGGCTCACCCTTTGGAGGACAATCATGAACAGAAGAACGCTCATCCTGTCGGCAATTCCTTTCGGCCTGGCCGGGGTCGCATTTGCCCAGAAAGCTGCCAAACAAGATCGGCTCTCCGGTATTGTGAAGAGCGTCGATGCCAATAAAATGACGATCGAGATGCGGGCACGGAAGAATGCCAACGCCGTCCGCCTGATTATGTACGACGCCAATACCCAGTTCACCCTGGACGGAAGGCAGGGCAAGGCGGGGGACGTCACGCCTGATCTCAGGATCGTCGCGCTCGGTAAGTTTCAAGGCGTCAACCTGAAGGCGACACGGATCGCACTCACGGTGCATTAGCGCCAGCCCTGGCGCACGAGCGCTACGCTATTACGCCCGCCGGCTGGGGCGCCGGCTGCTTGTGCTTGCACTCGGCATTCGGGCATTGCCAGAACGGGCCGGCCTTCAGCCACTTCTCGATCATGTACGGGCTGCCGCACTCGGGGCACTTCTCGGGGACCGGTTTGCCCCAGGCCACGAACTTGCAGTCGGGGTAGCGGGCGCACCCGTAGAACGTCTTCCCCTTGCGGGAACGGCGTTCGATGATCTCGCCTTCGGAGCACTCCGGGCACTTCACGCCGATGGTTTTTTGCTTGACGTACTTGCAGGTCGGATAGTTGCTGCAAGCAGTAAACTCGCCGAAGCGGCCGTTCTTCAGCACGAGGTTGTTGCCGCACTGCGGGCACTTCTCGTCCAGCGGCTTGTCGGGCAGCCTCTGCTGCCCGCCGATGGCCTTGGTGGTCTTGCAATCGGGGTACCCCGTGCACGCGTAGAACGTGCCGAAACGGCCCTTCTTCAGCACCATGGGACGGCCGCAGTTCTCGCAGTACTCCTCGTCGCCCTGCTCGCTCAAGTCGGCCTTGTCGACGTCCGGCAGGTCCACCGTCAGCTCGCGCGTGTAGGTGCAGTCGGGATAGCCGGTGCAGGCGATGAAGCTGCCGTGGCGGCCCCACTTGATCACCAGGGGCTTTCCGCACTTCTCGCAGATCAAGTCGGTGGGCTTTTCCATCCGCTTGATGTCGGTCATGTGCTCTTCGGCGTGCTTGAGGTCGCGGTCGAAGCGCTCGTAGAACTCCGTCATGGCGGCGCGCCAGTCGAGCTTGCCCTCTTCGATATCGTCCAGCTCCTCTTCCATGCGCGCGGTGTACTTCACTTCGAAGATGTCGTCGAAGCTCTCGAGCAGGAGGTCGATGACCACCATGCCCAGCTCCGTGGGAGTGAAGCGGCCGCCTTCCTTGGTGACGTACTCGCGTTCCTGGATGGTGGAAAGGATGGAAGCGTAGGTGGACGGGCGGCCCACGCCATCGGCCTCCAGGCGCTTGACCAGGGTGGCTTCGTTGTAGCGCGGCGGCGGCTCGGTGAAATGCTGCTCCGGCCGGATCGCCTTGAAACGCAGGCGCTCGCCTTCGGCGACCAGGGGCAAATGGTGCTTCAGCTCCTCGTCTTCTTCGTCCTTCTGGTCTTTGCCTTCCTGGTAGACCTTGAGGTAGCCTTCGAACTTGAGCACCGATCCGGTGGCCCGGAAGATGTAATCGAGCTTGTTCTTCCCCTGGGCCGAAACGTCGATGGTGGTCTGATCGTACACCGCCGGCATCATCTGGCTCGCCACAAAACGGTTCCAGATCAGCCGGTAGAGCTTCATCTCGTCCTCGGCCAGATAGCGTTCCACCAGGTCGGGAGTGAATGCCATGGACGTGGGGCGGATGGCCTCGTGCGCGTCCTGCGCATCCTTCTTCGAGCGGTAGACGTTGGGAGCGTCGGGCACGAACTCCTTGCCGTAACGCTCGGCGATGTAGTGGCGGGCATCGGCCAGCGCGTCATCGGAGACGCGGGTGGAATCGGTGCGCATGTAGGTGATGAGGCCCACCGCGCCCTCTTTGCCGATCTCGATGCCTTCGTACAGCCGTTGCGCAAGCATCATGGTCCGCTTGACACTGAACCGCAGCTTGCGCGACGACTCCTGCTGCAAGGTCGAAGTGATGAAGGGCGCCACCGGGTTGCGCCGCTTCTCGCGCGTCCCGACCGATTTCACCAGGTACTCGGCGCCATCCAGTTGGGACAGCACCTCGCCGGAGGCTTCCTGGGAGCCGATCTCCGCGGGCTGATCGCCGATGCGGATCAGGCGGGCACCGAATGCCGGCGGCTTCCTGGCCAGCAGGTCCGCGTCGATGGTCCAATATTCGCGAGGCACAAAGGCGCGGATTTCGCGCTCCCGTTCCACGATCACGCGAAGCGCCACGGTCTGCACGCGTCCGGCGGACAGCCCGCGCCGCACCTTGTCCCACAGCAGAGGCGAAATCTTGTAGCCCACCAGACGGTCGAGCACGCGCCGCGCCAGTTGCGCGTCCACCAGGTTGACGTTCACCTGGCCGGGTTTCTCGAAGGCCTTCTGAACGGCCTTCTTGGTGATCTCGTTGAACATGACCCGATAGATGTGCGGGCCGTTCTTCCGGCCGTTTCCCAGCTCCTCTTGCAGGTGAGAGCAGATGGCCTCGCCTTCGCGGTCGGGGTCGGCCGCGAGGTATATGTCATCCACTTTCCTGGCGGCCTGTTTCAACTCCGCGACGAGCTTCTTCTTGCCTTCGATCAGCTCGTAGCGCGGCTCGAAACCGTGATCGACATCCACCGCCAGATCTCTTTTCGGCAGATCCTTGATGTGACCGAGCGAGGCTTTGACGACGTACTCCTTGCCTAGATATTTATTAATGGTTTTCGCCTTGGCGGGCGACTCCACGATTACCAGAGCCTTTGCCATATGAATTTGACAGAATGCGGCGCCCCCGGCCGCGTAACGTTAATATTGCGGGTTTCCCAGCTTGACGTTACCACACTTTAACAAAGTTCTTGCCCGGAAGTTGCTTTACCAGTCCGAGCATCTCCAGCTCGAAAAGCGCGGCGATCAATTCGGAAGCCGACGTATCGCTAACTTTTTCAAGCAGATCGTCCAAATGTATGGCAACGTCCACTTGCAAGGTTTCGAGCGTGCGCCGGGCTGTGGCGTCCAATTCGGGACCACGGTCTCCTTGTTGAGATGCCCGATCGCCCTCCGGCGATGCGCCTCCCTCCGCCAGGATCCTCTGCCTGCCCCTGTCAATTAGATGCCGGCGGGATTCAGGAGGAAGGTCGGCGAGCACGTCGTTCCAGTCCTGCACCAACTTGGCGCCCTGCTTTATCAGCAGGTTAGGCCCCCAGCTCAGCTTCGACGTGATGTTGCCCGGGATGGCGAAAACCTCGCGCCCCTGGTCCATCGCCAGTTTCGCGGTGATGGCCGACCCGCTGTACTGGGCGCCTTCCACCACCAGCACCCCCAGGCTGATGCCGCTGATGATGCGGTTGCGGATCGGGAAATTCTGCGGAAACGCCGTGGCGCCCATCGGAAATTCGGAGACGATCAACCCTTTGGCCGCCAGTTCCGCCGCCAGCTTGCGGTTTTCCGAGGGATACACCACATCGACCCCACACCCCAGCACGGCCACCGAATCTCCGCCCGCCGCCAGGGCGCCCTTGTGCGCCGCGGTGTCGATGCCGCGCGCCATCCCGCTGACAATGGTCAGCCCGGCGTGCGCCAAGTCGGCCGAGAGCCGCTCCGCAACCGCGAGCCCGTAAGGCGTGGGGCGGCGCGTTCCCACGACGGCCAGCATCAGCAACTCGAGCAAGTCCAGGCGGCCGCGCGCGAAGAGCACGATCGGCGGATCGTAGATTTCGCGCAACGGCTGCGGATAACGCGCGTCGCCAATGGTCACCAGCACCGCGCCGGAGTCGAGCATCTTCTGGTGCTGCGCGGCGGCGTCTTCGAACGTGCATCCGCTGGCGATGGACTGCGCCACGGAGCCGTTCACGCCGGCGGCCTCGAGCTCCGTGCGCGACGCGCGAAACACGGCCTGTGGCGTTCGAAACCGCTCCAGCAGTTTTCCGGAGGTTCGCGTTCCCAAGCCTGGAACCAATTTCAGAGCCAGCCAGTGAAGTTCCTCATCCTGGCTGAGGACGGGTGGAAGCATGAAGTGAAGTGGGTCTTGCCGAACTCTACGCTAGCATAGTTGCAGTGGCATGAAGCAAGCTCCGTCGTTCTTCGAAGACAAAGAGCCGGTGCTGGTTTACATCGCGAAGCGTTTGCGAGACGCCCTGCGCCTGGAAACCGTCCTCACCGAGGGCGGCATCGACTTCGGGGTCGAAGCCGATCAGTATCGCGGGGGCGTCATCTTCCGCTCCGTGCGCGCGGGCGCCTTCTTCTACGTTCTGCCGGAGACCGTGGACGCGGCCCTCGAGATCATGCGCCGCCACCGTTATCGGCCGTACCTGGGCCAGGGCGAGGGCATGCCCGAGATGTGAAGCCGATCTTCGAGGGAAAATGACCATGCCCCAAAAGCCCATCACCATTCCGAAGTTCCGCACCGAAGCCGAAGAGGCGGACTGGTGGGACACCCATCCGGAAGTGGCCACCGAAATCATGAGACGAGCGGTCAAATCCGGCAAATCGAAGCGGCCGGTACCGCTGAAGGCTGTCACCACGCGGCTGCCGGTGCCCGATATCAAAGCCGCTCAGGACCTCGCGCACGAGAAGGGGCTTCCCTACCAGACGTACATCAAAATGCTGCTGCACGAGGCCCTCAAGAAGGAGCGTTCCGCATAATCTATCGAATCGGCGGATGATAATGGGTGGCAGTGATGCCTGACGCAGCTCTCGGTCTTCGCGTCCATTCCGGCTGGGCGGCGCTGGTGGCCGTCAGCGGTATGCCGCATTCCTTCGAGGTAATCGACCGGCGCAGGATTGCAGTCATCGATCCCGCCATGCCCGGAGCGAAGCAGCCCTATCACTACGCAGAGCAGATGGAGCTGCGCGCCGCGGAAGAGCATCTGGCGAAGTGCTCCGGCGTTGCGGAACGAATGGCGTTCACCAACTTGGGCGATGCCATCCGCGCACTGGCGGAACGCGACTACCAGGTGACGGGCGCCGCCATCGTGCTCGCCGCCGGGCGTCCCTTGCCCGACCTCGCGCGCATCCTGGCCTCTCATGCCCTGATCCACACGGCTGAAGGTGAATTCTTTCGCGCCTGTTTCCTCCGCGCCGGCGAACGCCTGGGAATCCGCGTCACGGGCATCCGCGAGCGCGATCTCACCGAATCGCTGGCGCCGCAGCGGCCTCCGGGTCCTCCGTGGACCCAGGATCAGAAACTCGCCGCGGCTGCCGCCTGCCAGGTTCTGTTGGCGTCCTGAAAATCTGTGACGCGGCGCACAGTGCCGCGGGCCGGCCTCCGGTATGCTGGAGAATCGCTCCTATGCGGCCGCAAATGGAACTGGCACGCGCGCTGAGAGGCGCCCGCGAGCAGACCGACGACCTATTCAGCCTCGTCCACCCCGATTCCCTCTACGCGCGCCCCATTGCCGAACGCCACCGCATCATCTTTTATGTCGGGCACCTGGAAGCCTTCGACTGGAACCTGATTGGCCGCTACGCCCTGGACCTGCGATCCTTCCACCCCGAATTCGACCGGCTGTTCGCCTTCGGCATTGATCCGCCTCCCGGCCAACTGCCGTGCGACACGGCATCCGACTGGCCGTCCGCCGCCGAAGTGGATCGCTATAACCAACGCACGCGCCAGGCAATCGACGACGTGCTCGACGACGTCCCCGAACAGTTATTGCACGTCGCCATCGAGCATCGCCTGATGCACGCAGAGACGTTCGCCTACATCCTGCACAACCTCCCATACGAAGGGAAGGCAGCGGACCCGGAGGGCACGGCGCTGCCTGGCGAATCGGCGGCGCCACCCGTCGCGCGTATGATCGACATCCCCGCCGGCAACGCCCGGCTCGGCCGCGCCGAAGAAGAGGGATTCGGCTGGGACAACGAGTTTCAGGCCCACATGGTGGACGTTTCCCCGTTCTCGATTTCCCGCTACAAAGTGACCAACCGCGAGTACCTGGAGTTCGTGCGGGCCGGCGCCGAGCCTCCGTTCTACTGGAGGGAAATCTCGGGCCGCTGGTGGTACCACGGCATGTTCGCCGAAGTGCCCCTGCCGTTGGACGCCCCGGTGTACGTCACCCAGGACCAGGCCGAAGCCTACGCGCGCTGGCGCGCGAAGTCGCTTCCCACGGAAGCCCAGTTTCACCGCGCAGCCTGTCCGGCACCCGTCTCGGGCAACGTGGATTTCCGCCATTGGGACCCCATCGCGGTGACCGCCGACGACCCGGTGGACGCGGCCGGCGAGCTACATCCCACACAGATGACGGGCAACGGCTGGGAGTGGACCTCCACGCGTTTCGCGCCGTTCCCGGGGTTCGAGCCATTTCCGTTCTACACTAACTACTCCGCGCCGTTCTTCGATGGAAGGCATTACGTCCTGAAGGGCGCGGGCCCACGCACGGCGGCCTGTTTCCTGCGGCCCTCTTTCCGCAACTGGTTTCGGCCGGCGTACCCCTACGTGCACGCGACGTTCCGGCTGGTGGAGTCCTGATGCCCGCGCCTGCGTTGGACAACGAATTCGCGCGCGAGGTGAGGGCCGGGTTGACCCGCGCCGGCCAGAAAACCCTGCCCTGCCGCTATCTCTACGACGACGTCGGCTCCGCGCTCTTCGAGGCGATCACCTGTCTTGCGGAATACGGTTTGACCCGAGCCGATACGCGGGTGATTCAGGGACACGCGGACGACCTCGTCGAGCTGCTGCCGCCCGACGTCCTCATCGCCGAGTTGGGCAGCGGCAGCGGCGCCAAGACCAGGCCCATTCTGGAGAGCTTCGGCCGCCGCCAGGACGTGGCTTATTACCCGATCGACTTGTCGGCCAGCGCATTGGCAAAGTGCGCGCGGGAACTGGGACGATGCGGCTCGGTGTTTCCCCTGGAAGCCAGTTACCTGGAGGGCCTCCGCCAGGTGGTGGAACGGCGCGCGCCCGGCCAAGCCCTGCTGGTGCTGTTCCTCGGGAGCACCATCGGCAACTTCGAGCCCGAAGCCGCCATCGATTTTCTGTACGCCGTCCGCCAATGCCTCCGGCCCGGCGACGCGGTACTGCTCGGCACCGACCTGGTGAAACCGGTGGAGCAGTTGCTGACGGCCTACGACGACCCGCCGGGTGTCACGTCCGCCTTCAATCTGAACCTGCTGGCCCGCGTGAACCGCGAGCTGGACGCCGATTTCGACCTCCGCCGGTTCCGGCACGCGGTGCGCTACGACCGCGAAGCCCAGCGTATTGAAATGCACCTGCGCTCGCTCGAATACCAGGTTGTCAGCATCAAGAAAGCCGACTTGATCGTGGAGATCGCGCGTGACGAGACCATCCGCACGGAAGAATGCCACAAATTCCGGCCGGAGCAGATCTGCGTCCTGGCACGCGCCACCGGCTTCCGACTGGAAGCCCAATGGGTCGATGAAGAGTGGCCGTTCGCCGAAAGCCTGCTGGTGGCGGGGTAGGGCTCAATCGAGATCGATGTCCCGCTTCGGCGGTGTCAGGTCCGGGTTCTCCTTCGCGCGCTTGAACAACTCGTCGAACTTTTTCTCCAGGACCTTGCCGTGGGTCTTCTCCGCCTCGAACTGCTTGCGGAACAGCTCCTCACGACGCGCGCCGGCGCCCTTGAGTTTTTCGACCTCCGCCGCCAGATCTTCGATGGGGGGCGGTTTTTCCGGCACCGTGTGGGCGATGATCGCGCGGGTCTCGGGATCGATCTTGAGAACCGCCTTGCAGCACGGGCATTCGACGTCGAACATACCTTTGGCCATAGATCTATCCTACCGAGATCCTCGGCGGTACGCGGCCCGAAGATCACTCCCTCACGGTCGTGGCTCAGAACGGAGCGGGCCCCGCGATACGCCGCGGCGTCAATTGCCCACAGCCTGTGCCTGTCCGCGCGGGTCGCCGCTCAGGAACCCGCCAGTGACCTTCCGGAAGGCGTCGGAGGTCGCCGGTCCCGGAAATCCGTCCGCCTGCAGGGTCACGCCCGGGAGTTGGTTCAGGGCCTGTTGCAGCGTCTGGGCGGCATCCGATCGTTCGGTGGTCGAATAAGCGACGTCCGCGCCGAGGGCCGCGATCGAGTCGGCGGATGGGACGGAGGAAGTATCGGAAGCCCCGAACGAGATCACGCCGGTGTCCACTATCCGGCGGAGGATCAGTGCCGCGCCGCACTGTTGGGAAACGGCGTCCGGATCAAATGTGCCATCGGCGACGTACTTGCCCGCGGTGTAGTGGTTGGATCCGCCCCACAGGTAAGGAGTCAGCACTTCGGGATGGAGGGTCCGATAGCCGAGACCGTTGTACTTCTCAATTTGATAGAGCGAGCCGGGCAAGGTCCAGTCGGTTACCTCGTTGAGATGCTGGAAGGTCATGGCGTCGGTGGCGCTCTCTTCCCAGGTGAACGGCGGCTGTCCCGTCACGGGCCGGCCTTGGGGCACGTGAACCGTGCGGCCCGTCAGCGGATCGCCGTTGAACAGGTGCCTGGTGAAGCTGAGGGAGGATTCCATGGTGTGGATGGCGGCAATGAAGTACCACGGGATGCCCAGGGGCGTACCCACGGCTTCGTACCGTCCCCGGTTTGGCACAATGACGACGAGCGACTGATCGACCGTCGCCAGGCGCTCCGGCCGGATTTCACAGGTGTCGAAAAGACTTTGGTATTCCTGGCGCAGCGAATCGGTCAGTGGGATGGACATGGTTGTCTCCTGGATCACATCAGCGAACTGTAACTGTCAGTTTATACGATGAGGATTCGGGATTGTTGCTCACACGGACCACCGAGACGATGTAATCGCCGGCCTGTACCAGCTCGGCGGACCACCGCTCCGGGCTGGAATTCCGCGGGTTGACTTCGGCGCCGGCTGCGTCATGAACTCTCAGCTCCAGGCCTCCGGAAGGCGCGGCGGCCAGCAGCAGGGCGAGGGTGCCCCCGCCTTTTACCCTCACCACATATTCCATCTGTTGGCGCCCCCGCAGCCGTCCGTGCACCACGGCGCTCGACGATCCGCGCGGGAATTCGATTCGCACGGGCTCGGCTTTTTGCGCGGAGAGACACTCCGCGAATATCAGAATGAAAACGGCGAAGCACTTCCGGATTGAAGTCCGGCGCCGGAGCGGCATTGCATGTTCAGAGCCCAGATGACCTCCAATTGTAGTTTAGCGGGCTGCTCCGGGCGCGCAACGCTCCAAAGCCGGAAACTGGTTGATACCGGCCACATGGCTGCCCTGGGCCACCCCGGCCAAACCTCAGGCCGGGAAGAGACGATCGTGAGGATGTCGAGGACTGATGGAAGGGTTTCAGGCGAGGTGACTCAAAAGGCGGGAGTTGAAATGGAAGCTCGATCGTCTCTCCGTGGGCCTGAATAACTTAGTCACGCCCACCTGTAGAGCAATCGTCTCGCCAAACTGAAATCGCCGTGATTTGACCGCGTAAGGCCGTTTCCGGCGCCGCACTGTACGCCAAGTTGGCACCCACATTGTCAACCTTGTCAGCAAAGGGCCGGAGTACTTTACCCGCGCCGGTAATTATTGCTGCTGCGTGGGCGGAAGCGGACTCGGGGAACGCGACACCACGCCGCGGAACGCTTCCTCCAGCGAGATGTTGTTGTTGGTCAGGATCTGGCCCGTCGAACGATCCAATTCCACCTTGGCTTTGGCGTAGGCCGCTTTGGCGGCCACCTCGTTGGATTCCGCCTGCGTCAACACCGTTTGGTCCTGGATCACGTTGTAACTCGTGGACGCGCCCAGCGCCAGCTTTTTCTGTTCGGCATCCAGCGTCTGCGCTTGAAGCACCCGCGCCTTGATAGCCGCCCGGTACTGGGCGCGCGCCTGGGTTAGCCCGATCACGGCGTTTTGTACGTCTACGCGCACCTGGTTTTCCAGCCGCAGCAAACCGAGCTGCTGCTGGCGAAGAGTCAACGTGTCGTTGACGACTTGCGACTGCGCCGCCCGGTTGCCGATGGGGATACTGAGGGTCAGACCGGCCGAATAATTCGGAAAGTTCCGCTGGAACAACTGGGAGAGCACGGAACCGTACCCGCCGATGAAAAACGGGTTGTTGCTGTGGGCCGAACCGGGTGGAGCGGGCAGGGCATTGGGCTGCCCGGCCAGGGCGTTGTTGCTGACGCCGGCCACCAGGTCGAGGGCCGGCAGCAGCGCATTCCGCGAGCCCTTCAAAGTCAGATCCTGGTTCTGCAGCTGGATGCGGCTCTGTGCCAGCTCCGGCCGCGACGAGAGCGCCATCGCCGTCATATCCTGAATCGGCGCGATACGCTCCACATCCGGGACGTTGATCGGGTCGGTCGGAATGACGCGCGCGTCGGCGATGGACGGGCTCATGACACCCGTACGGCTCAGCGCCGTCTTGATAATGGTCTCCTGCTGCAGCACATTGGTCGTGGCGATGGTGAACTGCTGCTCCCCGGCCGCAATCTGCGCTTCCGCCCGCGTCACCTCGATGGGCGCCAATGTTCCGACCTCCAACTGGCGCTTGTTGTCCTCCCAAAGACGAGTGGCCGACGTGACGGCCTCCTGCGCCACCCGCACGCTCTCGTTGAACGCCACCAGGTCCCAGTACAGCTTCATCACGGCCGCCACGGTGGTTTCCACCTGAAGCTTGAAGGTGAGATCCGCCACCTCGCGGTTGTTGCGGGCGATGCGGATCTGGCGGGAGTTCACCGCCGGGCCGAAGCCTTGCAGCAGGTGTTGCGTGAAGCTGAGCCCGAGAGAAGCGTTGGTGGCGGGATTGAAGTCGTTGCGGGGATTGTTATCGGTGATGGAGGTATTGTCCAAACCCAGGCTGAGGGTGGTGCCGGTGAGAAACGATTGCTGGATCCCGAAGTTCCTGATATCCTGCCGCGTGATCAGGAAGTTGGTTCCCGTGAGGAATGCGCTGCTTTGCGGAGTGGTGGCGTGGCCCCAACTCAACGAGCTGGTCACGATCGGGTCGAGGGTGGGGATCGACGGCCCGGACGATTGAATAACGCTGCCGCCCACGGCCGAAGCTGTTCCGGCGCTCGCCCGCGATACGGCGTTCTCGTTGGCGCCGGGGGTGGTTCCCGAGCTGCTGACGGAAGCGCTGCCAGGACCGGCAGTGACGCTCGTGGAAACGCCGCGCGCAAATCCACCGGATTCCGACAGCAGCACCGCGGCATCGGCGAGCGGCGGGCCGTACCGCTGGATCGCGATGTCCAAGTTGTTTTCGAGAGCCAGCGCAATGGCGTCCTGCATGGAGAGATACAGGTTGCCTCCCCGCAGCAGCGATTCGAGGCGGCCCGAGTTCGCCTGGTTGACAGGCGGCACCGTCCGGGAACGGTACGGCCCCGATACCCTCCCCAGCATGCCGTGAGCCTGGCCAGGAGGCTGCGGGTTGGTGATGTCCTGCGGGCCAGGACTCGGCGATCCCGGCGGATTATCGGCAGCTAAGCCGGCCGCGGGGGCCAAGAGCAACAGCACGCAGAGTAACGCAACGTAAGATCTGGTTTTGTTCATGGAGTCACCTCAATCCGCGCTCCTTTACCGCCGCGCCTGGGAACCGTTGACGAGCCGTGACGGCAAGCGAGATGGGGTCGAATAGATTCAATGGTATAGTAGGCCTTTGTGACGCCGCAAGCCGAGTCTGTTCTGGAACTGTTCCGCTCCACCGGCGCATATCTGCAAGGCCACTTTCGTCTGACGTCCGGGCTGCACAGCGCCGAATACCTGCAATGCGCGCTGGTTCTGCAGCACCCTGCCGCGGCGGAAAAACTCGGCCGTCTCCTGGCGCGTGAGCTGGAACGGCAGGTTGCCGAACCCATCGCCCTGGCAGTCTCGCCCGCCATGGGCGGTCTCATCATCGGCCACGAAGCGGCCCGCGCGCTGGGCGTGCGACACATCTTCACCGAACGCGATTCCGCCAGCGGGAAAATGGTTCTCCGCCGGGGCTTCACCGCGGCGGCCGGCGAGGCCGCGGTGGTCATCGAAGACGTCATCACCACCGGCGGGAGCACGCGCGACGTCATCGGCGTGCTGCGCGCCGCGGGCGCCCGGGTGCTGGCGGCCGGTTCCATCATCGATCGCAGCGGCGGCCATGCCGATGTGGGCGTCCCGCGCCTGGCCCTGGCCACGCTTCAGGTAGCCGCGCATTATCCCGAAGATTGCCCGCTGTGCAAGCTGGGCATTCCGGTGGTGAAGCCCGGCTCCCGCCCCGCCTGATGCGCCGCATCCGCATCCACATCGCCTACGAGGGCACCGCGTTCCACGGCTGGCAGGTGCAGCCGGGCCTGCCCACCATCCAGGGGATCCTCGAACAGATCGTTTCCGGTATGGAAGGCCAACCGGTGCATGTAGCCGGCTCGGGACGAACGGATGCCGGTGTGCACGCCCTCGGCCAGGTGGCCGCCTTCACCATGGCGAATCCCATACCGCTTCCCAACCTCAGGCGCGCGGTCAACCGGCTGCTGCCGCCCGCCATCCGGGTGCTGGCGGCCGAAGAGGTCCACGCCGGCTTCCATCCACGCTTCGACGCCAAAGCCAAGACTTACGAATATCGCATCTGCCGCGGTGAAGTCTGCAGCCCGTTCGAGTGGCCTTACGTGCATCATTATCCTTACCCGCTGGACGAAGACCGCATGGCGCGGCTTGCCGGCGCCTTTCAGGGCGAGCACGATTTCTCCGCGTTCGCCGCCTCGGACGGGGAGCGCTCCGGCCCGGATGCCGAGGGCCGGTCGAACGTGCGCACGGTGTTTTCCTCGGTGCTGGAGCGCGGCGAAGGACGTCTTGTCTATCGCGTTCGCGGCAGCGGATTCCTCAAGCACATGGTGCGCAACGTCGTGGGCACGCTCATCGAAGCGGGCAAAGGCAATGTCGAGGACGTGAGCAGGCTGCCGGCGAAGTCCGGCCCCACGGCGCCGGCTAAGGGGCTTTTTCTGATCGGTGTGGAATACTGAATGGTGACGCTGCTGCTCGACCGCTTGAAAGCCCACGCCAACCCCGCGAACGCCGCCGGCATGGCGCGTTACGGCATCAACACGCAGCGCGCCCTGGGAGTGCCCCTGCCGGTCCTGCGGAAGATGGCAAAGGAATGCGGCCGCAGCCACACGCTGGCCCGAGAACTGTGGGAGTCGGGCATCCACGAGGCGCAAATCCTGGCGACCCTGGTGGACGAACCCGCACGTGTCACGCGCCGCCAGATGAACCGGTGGGCGCGCGACCTGGATTCCTGGGACGTGTGCGACCAGGCCTGCCAGAACCTGTTCCGCTACACGCCGTGGGCCTTCGATCAGGCTTCCGAATGGGCGGGCGCCCGCGCGGAGTTCGTGAGGCGCGCCGGGTTCTCGCTGATGGCCGGCCTCGCGGTGAAGGCCAAGAGCGCCGCCGATGCGCAGTTCGAAGCCTTCTTTCCGCTGATCCGGGAAGCCGCCACCGAGGAGCGCAACATGGTGAAGAAGGCGGTGAACTGGGCGCTGCGCCAGATCGGCAAACGGAACCCGCGCCTTCGCGCCAAGGCTATCGAAGTGGCCGAAGAGATTCGCGCCATCGACTCCCGATCCGCCCGTTGGATCGCGAGCGACGCATTGCGCGAACTGCGACGTTGAGCGCTACTCCGCCCAGCGAATCCAGGGCAGTTCATACGGCAAGATAGCGTCTTCGTGGAACGGCACGACGCGGACGGCGAACCCGCAGGATCCGCTCACGGTGCATTCCACCTCGCCTTCGTAGACGTGCTCCGCGCCGGAAGACTCGCCGAGCGTCATGTCATTCTCTCTGCCTTCGGCCACTTGTCCTTCGGCGTTCACGGCGCCGTAGTACACCTGCACGCGAACGTCTCCGGGAGAGAGGCCGCCCAGCCGAACCCGCGCGGTAACCTTCATCTTCGCGCCGACCAGGAACTCCTGGCCTCCCCCATCCACCTCTACTTTCGTGACGCTCACCTCCGATCCGTGGGCATGCATGCGTTTCCGCCAGTCCACCAGGGAACGGACCCGGCCAATGTCGGCGGACAGCCGGGTGTGCCGGCCGGCGGCGGGAATGTAAAACCGCTCGGCATATTCGGCGACCATCCGGTTGGTGCTGAAGATCGGCGAGAGCTTCTTCATGGAAGCCTTCATCTTGGCGATCCATCCCCGCGGGATCCCCGCCTCGTCCCGGTCATAAAAGAGCGGCACGACGTCGTTTTCCAGAAGGTGGTAGAGCGCCTCCGACTCCACCCGGTCCTGATACTCGGCATCGGCGTACTCCTCGCCGTGGCCGATGGCCCAACCCACCGCGGGCTCGTAGGCTTCGTCCCACCACCCGTCGAGAATCGACAGGTTCAGCCCGCCGTTGACCAGCAGTTTCATGCCGCTCGTGCCGCTGGCCTCGTTGGGACGCCGCGGCGTGTTCAGCCACACGTCCGCGCCCTGGACCAGGTACCGCGCCACCGCCATGTCGTAGTCTTCCAGAAACACGATGCTGCGCCTCACCTGCAGGTCGCGGGCGAAGCGGATAATCTGCCGGATCAGCTCCTTGCCTTCGTTATCGTGAGGGTGCGCCTTGCCGGCCAGCAGGATCTGCACCGGGCGCCCGGAGGCGGTCAAAATGCGTTTCAACCGCTCGGCATCGCGGAGCAGCAGCGTGGCCCGCTTGTAGGTGGCGAACCGGCGCGCAAACCCGATGGTCAGCGCGTCCGGAGAGAGAACGCCGCCGGCCACGGTGATATCGTTGTCCGAGCCGCCTCGCTGACCCACCTGGGAAATCAGCCGCGTTCGCGCGTAGTGGATCAATCGCTCCCGGCGGATGGCGTGCACCCGCCACAACTCCTGATCCGGAATCCGGTCCACCCGCTGCCACACGGCGGAGTCGGTTTCCTCGCCCCACCGCGGGCCCAGGTAGCGGCCCAGGAGCGCGCTCATCTCCATCGAGATCCACGACCGGGCGTGGACGCCGTTGGTCACCGAGCCGATCGGCACTTCGTGCAGCGGATATCCCGGCCACATGGGTTGCGCCATCTTCCGCGTCACCTCGCCGTGCAGCCTGGAGACTCCGTTGGTGTACGAGCTGTGCCGCGAAGCCAGGTACGCCATGTTGAACGGCTCGCCGGCATCGGAACCGTTCTGCCTTCCATAAGCCATAAACTGCTCGAAAGTGAGACCCAGGCGCTCCGCGTATTTGCGGAAGTATTTGTCCACCAGGCCGGCATCGAACCGGTCGAACCCCGCGGCCACTGGCGTGTGGGTAGTGAAGAGGCTGCCCGCCGCGGCGACCTGGCGCGCCTCGTAGTACGGCACGCCGAGCTCCTCCATCAGCATCCGGGTCCGTTCGGGCCCCAGAAACGCCGAGTGGCCTTCGTTCATGTGGCACACCGCCGGCCGGATTCCCAGCGCGGCCAACGTCCTCATGCCGCCGATTCCCAGGACGATCTCCTGCTGGATGCGCAGTTCCCGGTCGCCTCCGTACAGCGCTCCGGTGATCCGCCGGTCTTCGTCGGTGTTCTCCGGCACGTTGGTATCGAGCATGTAGAGCGGAACCCGCCCCACCAGGGCTTCCCAGATCCGGGCCGACACCTGTCTTCCGGGGAAGTCGATCTGCACGGTGAAGGGACCGCCTTGGGCGTCCTCCACGGGCTGGATCGGCAGGTTATGGAAGTCGTTGATCGGGTATGTTTCCTGCTGCCATCCGTCGGGGTTGAGGTATTGGTGGAAGTAGCCGCCCTGGTACAGCAGGCCGACTCCCACCAGCGGCAGCCCGAGGTCGCTCGCCGACTTGAGGTGATCTCCGGCAAGAATGCCCAGGCCGCCCGCATAGTTCGGGCTGCACTCCGTCAATCCGAACTCCGCCGAGAAATAGGCGATCCGGATGCCCGCGATTTTCGGGTGAGCGTAGGCAAACCAGCCGGCGCCGGCGAGGTACTCGTCCAGATCCTCCGAAGCCCGGTCCATCTGTGCGAGAAATGCCTCATCGGAAGAGAGCGCGACGAGGCGCTTCTGGTCGATACGGCCGAGAAGCAGGCGCGGATTGTGTCCGGTCTCTTCCCACAGGTCGGGATCCAGAGTGCGGAAGAGTTCGATGGTCGGATGGTCCCAGGACCACCGCAGGTTCAGCGACAGTTTAGTCAAACACTGCAAACGGGCTGGCAGGTTGGGAGCGACATGGTAGGGGTGGACTCGCATTCGATCGTCCTCGGGCGCCGTCACGGATTAACTGCGCACGGTCCGATTCTACCGCCTCGACGCCGCCTACCAGTTATAGGCAAGAAATGGTTGAACCCTTGAAGCGCGGTAGTCCACCAGATAGGCATACCGCAAGCCGACCTTGAAGCTCTCCGGAAAATGAAGCACGCCCAGGTCGAATAGAAGCTCGAGGCCCGTGGAGCGGTACTGCTGGTTCGCGACCTTCCCGTAGTCATAAAACACGTTGGCGGCAATTCGTTTCACGTAGGCGAACTGTCCCAATGCCAGGTCGGGATAGAGCAGCGGCACGGCGTAGCTGGAGGAGAGCTTGGTGAGGTTGGGCCCGATGATCGCCGTATAGCCGCGTGGAAAGAGCACCTGGCTGGAGAAATAGTAGTTTCCATCCTGCCGCTCGTAGCCGCCCTCGAGCTGAATCAAATGGTGGCGCGCCAGGCCGGGCATGGCGAGGCGTCCATCGGCGGAAAGGAAATTGGCGGTGTAGAAGTCCCGCCAGGGAGTGTGGCGGTAAGTGACCTGGAAACGTTGGGACCACACCGGCGCCAGGTCGCGCGGGCTGCTCTGGCGGCTGCGGCGAAAAGCGATTCCGTAGGTGAGCGGGGCCAGGCCGGCGCCGTGAAGGCTGATGGATTCCACGCCGGCGCTCACGCTGAGACCGGTGGTGTAATACCCGCGCGAGAGATTCAACGGCACATGGAACCCGGCGTACGTGGTGCGCTCGGTCCACGTGTCCTTATAATCCGTGAATTGGAGGCTGCGATCGCGCTCGCTGAAGCTGAGACTCAACGCGGGGTAGAAACCGTAATAAGTGGCGCCGGTCTGGAAGCCCATGGCGCGCTCGTTGGTGTCGTAGATCGCGGAGGCGTTGAAGCTCATCAGTCCAAACTTGTCGTTGGAGAGCAGGCCGAAGCCGAGGTCCGGCGGTCCCGAGGTAGGCCCCCAGGAATGAAACGAGAAAAGATTCAGGGAAGGCCTGTAACGCTCCACGGGGAATTGCGTGGCCTGCGCCTCCGCGGCGTAGTCGCGGTAGCCGCCCAGGTAGCCAAGCCTGGTCTGGGGCACGGAGTCCATGCCGGTCCAGGTTGACGGGTCCAGAGGAAGTTCGGCCAGGTTGAAGCCATCGACCGTAAAATCGCTGTACAGCAGTTTGGCGCCATCCGGGGAAATGGCGGGGTCGTTGGCGCCGTGCCGGGAAGACGTCACCCGATAGCGCCGGCCCGTCGAGATCTCCACCGCGTAGATGTTGTCGACGCCGTCGTAAGAGGATTTGTAGAGCACGTAATCGCGGTAGAACACGGGGTTGGCCAGGTCGTCGAAGCCGGGCGGGATGGCGTCCTGGAAACTGCCGGAGTCGAGGCTGGCGACGCGGACAGCCCGGCCGCCTTCGCCCTGTGTCACCATTACCAGCCGGCCTCCATCCGCGCTCCAGGCCGGCGTATAGATCATGTCGTTGCCGGGAGAAGGGAGGCGGCGCAATTCGCCGCCGGTATCGGCATTCAGAATCACCAGCGAACAGGAGCGGTCGGGAAGAAACTCCACCACGGCGATGCGCGCGCCATCCGGCGACAGGACGGGGTTCATGAACCGCGTGTGGTGGGTGAGCCGCCGAGTGTGGCCGGTAGCGATGTCGCGGATGACGATTTCGGTGTATCCGCGGCGCCAGCGCATGTCGGGTATGTACTCATCCAGAACCATTTTTCCGTGCACGACTGAGGTGCGGTTGGAGCCATTCACCGCGGGGGCCATGCGGAACAGCCGCTGCTCCTTGCCGTCGGGATGGATGCGGACCATTTCCATGGGGTAGGTATCCAGCCCGGCCTTTTGCGCCAGCACGCTGCCGTCCGCCTCGAACACCGGGCGATAGTAGCCGGTGAAGGCGCTCCGGGGACTCGCGTTCAGCACCTCGGGTTGGCTGAACTGCTTATCCTGCGCCTCGGACTTCCAGACCTCGCCCAGCTCCGACATGGTTTCGGTGTAGTTGGCGGCGGCGCCGCGGCCGGTCTCTTTCTTCATGGCCACGGACATGGCGAAGGGATTCCAGGAGTTGTTCGCCGTGCGCGAGAGGATCTTGTTCCAGGCATCCTGGCCCGACGTGCGGGTCACGTGACCGATCAGGAACGAACCGACCTCCGCCGAGCCGGGCAAATAGTCGCGGTAGGAGCCATGGATCGCTTTCATGTAGGAATAGTTTCGGCCGGACGTGAGCAGGGCGCGGGTGGCGGCTTCGGAGGAAGCGAACTGACCGATGCCGCCGCGCGTCAGGGTGGTTTCGGCAACCCGGGCCTCGCCCTGGATCCACCAGTCCGGAAGGGTCAAACCGATGACCGCCATGCGCCCCGACTCGCCGAAGACCGTTTTCGCCAGCTTGCCGAACCCGTGGTTCATCTTTTCGATCTGCACGAGGTAGCTGCCCTCGTGGGCGGCCAGCATCGTGCCCCAATCGTTGGCTCCCCAGAAGCCCTGAGACGGCATGGTATTGAAGACCGCTTCCCGCGGGAAAAGGGAGACGAACCCGCCGGAGTAGCGCGTCACTCCCTGGTTGGCCAGAATGACGGTGGTCCGCCTGGGGCTGGCGTCGAGCGTCCGGGTGAGCGGCTTATAGAGCGCCTCGAGCGTGTTGGCGACATGCTCGGCGTAGGCGGCGATCTCGCGCGGGAAGACCACCTGGAAATGCGCGGTCTCGATCTTGCGCCATTGGGTCTCCGGGGGATACTGCGCACGGAGCCCCGTTGCCAGACAGAAGGCCAACAGGGCTGCGCGTCTCATCGGCATTCTGATCCCATGAAGTACTCTCATTGGACCAGGGTTACGATGGCGGGCGCAAGCGCCCTAACGCCGCCGCTCGGCGACAATCGTGATCTGCATATCGTGCGCATGGCCGACTACCTGCTGCACGACCGATTCGCGGAACCCTTTCCACCAGGGACGCGGCGTCGATCTTCCCACGAAGATCTGCGTGATGCGCTGGGCGCGCGCGAAGTCGGTGATGGCGCGCGGCACATCTTCGGATTCCAGGATGTGGGTCTCGATGCGCAGATTGCGGGCGAACCTCATATGGCGCTCGACTTCCTCCCGGTTGCCGGCGGACGCCCCGGCCACGTGGATCGCCAGGCAATCCGCCTGCAGGTAGTCGGCCACCCGCTTTCCCCGGCGGATCAGAACGGCGGAGGAGGGCCTGTCGGTGAGGCAGATCAGAATGCGCTCGTCAGACCGGGGCCGCTCCACCGCCGCGGCCGAAGCCGCCGTGTCAGCCGAAGCCGCGACGTGCAGTTTTTCCTCGACCTCGTGGGCCGTGTGGCGCATGGCCATCTCGCGGAGGGCCGTGAGGTTTTCCTCCGTGAAGAAGTTATCCATGGCGCGCTGCGCCTTCTCGCGGCCGTACACCACGCCGCGCTCCAGCCGGTTGCGCAGAGCGCGCGGGGTCAGATCGATGAACACCACCTCGTCGGTCTCGTCCACCACCCAGTCCGGGATGGTTTCGCGGACGCGAACTCCGGTCACGTGCCACACCTGGTCGTTCAGGCTTTCCAGGTGCTGCACGTTCATGGTGGTGAGAACATCGATTCCGGCGTCCAGCAGCGCGTGGACGTCCTGCCAGCGCTTCAGGCGCTCCGACCCGGGCACATTGGTGTGGGCCAACTCGTCCACGAGGGCGACGGCCGGCTTGCGCCGCAGAATCGCGTCCGTGTCCATTTCCTCGAACAGCGTGCCGGCATACGAGATCACGCGGCGCGGTACGACTTCCAGGCCCTCGGTCTTGGCGATGGTGTCCTGACGGCCGTGCGGCTCGAAATAGCCAATCACGATATCCACGCCCTGCTGTTTGAGGGCCTGGGCCTCGTCCAGCATGCGGTACGTCTTGCCGACACCCGCCGCGTATCCCAGGTAGAGCTTGAGCCGGCCGCGGCCCTGCGCCATCAGTGGGCCTCCGTTTGCGGGAAGAGCCGCACGTCGAAATCCTCGGCCGCGTCGATCAGGCGATCGATGGGGTTGCGCGAGAACCACAGGCGCTGCGGGCGGCCGGTGTGGCCCAGGAAGAGCTGAGTGATGCGCTGCTCGCGGGCGAAATCCAGGATCGTCTCCACAAAGTCGCCGGCCGGGAGGCAATGCACTTCGGCGCCCAGCTCCCGGGCCAGGGCGAGATGGGAATCGAGCTTTTCGCGGTCGGAAGGGTTCAGCCCGGGTTGCTCCACGGAGACCGCGAGCAGAGCGCCGTGAAACCGCAGGGCGTTCCGCTGGCCGCTGCGCAGCATCACCACGGCGTTGGAGCGCGCCGTGAGGCACACCAGAATGCGCTCCTGCGCGCCCCAGCGGGCGGTGATGCCATGGGAGGCGAGGTAGCCCTGCAACTGCCGGTCCACCACGTCGGCGGCCAGCAAAAGCGCCAGCTCGCGCAGCTCGGCGAGCTGGCGCGAATCGGGCATGGCGAGGCCGGAGCGTCCCAGCAGGGCTTCGGGCGGTGCGTCCACGATCTCGATCTCGTCGGCTTCGCGCAGGAACTCTTCCGGGACCGTATTGGCGGCGCGCCGTCCGGTGATGGCTTCCACCGCGTCCTGCTGCTCGCGGATGTACTGGAGGTTGACCGAAGTGATCACGCTGATGCCGCGGGCGAGCAGCTCCTCTACATCCTGCCAGCGCTGCGGATTGCGGCTGCCGGGGGGATTGTCATAGGCCAGCTCGTCGATCACGCACACTCCCGGGTGGCGGCGGAAGAGCGCGGCCAGGTCGAGGACTTCGAACGTCCGGCCCGCGTGCTTCTCGGTAATGGACGGCACTACCTCGAGCCCGGCCAGGATTTCCTGGATGTCGGGCGTGACCTCGCGCTGCAGCAGCCCCACCACGACGTCCTGACCGCGTTGTTTGCGGCGGCGGCCCTCGTCGAACATGCGAAACGATTTGCCGACGCGCGACGCGTATCCGAGGAACACCTTGAGGCGGCCACGACTCTCCCGCCGTTCGTCGGCCTGGACCCGGCGAAGCAGTTCTTCGGGGCTGGGTTTGCGATCGGTGCGGATGGGCACTCCCATTAGGATAATGCGGCTTGGCGGTCCCGTGGCAGTTGCGTTCCAGGACGCGCGCGGGCCACCATGAAACCAGGCGCCGCGGCATGGTGAAACAGTGGATACGCAAGCTGCTGGGTTCCCCGGGGAACCCGTCGTTCGACGCGCGGCCCGGCTCCTACGCGCGCGACAACCTTTTCACCACGCACAACCATCACTTCATGGACGATCCCGCCTTCCGGGCGGCGTATGCGCGAGGAGTGAAGGCCGGCGACGGCGCGGACCCGCAAATGGAATGGCGCGTCCACGCGGCCCTCTGGGCAGCCCTCGCCGCCGTCCGCCTGCCGGGAGATTTCGTGGAATGCGGCGTGAACGCCGGGTTTATCAGCTCCGCCATCATGCAGCGTCTCGGGTGGGGAACCGTTGGCAAACGGTTCTACCTCATCGACACCTTCAGCGGCCCGGTGCTCACGCAGTTCTCCCAGGAAGAGGTCGATCGAGGCCGCCGTCGCGTGGCCGAAGATGCCATGGCCCAGGGAGCCTACGTGACGGACCTCGAGCGCGTTCGGGCCAACTACGCCGAATGGGCCAATGTCGAAATCGTTCAGGGCGCGGTGCCGGAGATATTGCCGGCGGCAGGCATCGAGAGAGTGGCCTTTCTCCACCTCGACATGAATTGCGCCTATGCCGACCGCGCTGCCTTGGAGTACTTCTGGGATCGCTTGTCGCCGGGCGCGATGGTGTTGTCCGACGACTACGCGTATGTCGACTACGAGTGCACGGCCACGGCCATCGACGCCGCCGCGCGATCGCTCGGCGCCGAAATCCTGTCGCTTCCCACCGGGCAGGGCCTGATCATCAAGTAGACAGGCCACTCGGGCGGCGGTTCATTTCCCCCGCGGCGCCGCCTGGTCCAGCGCCAGATTCAGCTTCAGCACGTTCACGCGGGGTTCGCCCAGAATGCCGAACTGGCGGCCCTCCGTGTTGGAGGCCACCACGGCGCGGACGGCGTCGGCGGTCATCCCGCGCGCGGCGGCGACGCGGCCGACCTGCACTTCGGCGGCAGCCGGGCTGATGTGGGGGTCCAGCCCGCTGCCGGAACCCGTGAGCAGATCGGCCGGCACCGCTCCGGCGGAGGTGGGGTTTTCCGCGCGGAAAGTCTTGAGATCGGCCTGAACCCGGTCCACCAGCTTCTGGTTCGTGGGCCCCAGGTTGAAGGGTCCGGAGTTCAGCCCGTCGTAGCCGTCGCCCGCGTTCGAAGGCCTGCCGTGGAAGTACTCGGGCTTAGTGAATTTCTGGCCGATCAGCTCCGAGCCGGCCGTCTTTCCGCCGGCCACGATCAGGCTGCCGTTCGCCTGGTGCGGGAACAGCGCCTTCGACAAGCCGGTGACCAGCAGAGGATACGCCAGGCCGGTCAGGATCGTCAGGACGATGGTCGCTTTGATGGCAATGATCAGTTGTTTCATCTTCCGCCTCCGTTTATGCCAGGTGCAGGATGCCGAGCAGCCGGTCGATGAGCCAGATGCCGGGGAACGGCGCAATCACGCCGCCCACGCCATAGATCAGCAGGTTGCGGCGCAGCAGCGATGCCGCGCTCATGGGCTTGTACTGCACGCCGCGCAGCGCCAGGGGGATTAGCGCGACGATGATCAGGGCGTTGAAGATCACCGAGGCCAGCACCGCACTCTGCGGGCTGTGCAGGCCCATGATGTTCAGCTTGCTCAACACCGGGTAGACGGCCATGAACATGGCCGGCAGGATCGCGAAGTACTTGGCGATATCGTTGGCGATGGAAAAGGTGGTCAGCGCGCCGCGGGTCATCAGCAACTGCTTGCCGATGGCCACCACTTCGATGAGCTTGGTGGGATTGCTGTCGAGGTCCACCATGTTGCCGGCTTCCTTGGCGGCCATGGTGCCGGTGTTCATGGCGAGCCCCACATCGGCCTGCGCCAGGGCCGGAGCGTCGTTGGTGCCGTCGCCGGTCATGGCCACCAGGCGGCCGCCAGCCTGCTCTTTCTTGATCAGGTCCATCTTGTCTTTCGGAGTGGCCTGCGCCAGGAAATCGTCCGTTCCGGCTTCGGAAGCGATGGCGGCAGCGGTGAGCGGGTTGTCGCCGGTGATCATGATGGTGCGGATGCCCATGGCGCGCAGTTGCTGGAAGCGCTCCCGCATGCCGCCTTTGACCACGTCCTTGAGATGCACCACGCCGAGGGCGCGGCCGCGGTCGGCCACCACCAGCGGAGTGCCGCCGGAGCGCGAAATGCGCTCGGTAATATCCATCAGCTCGCTGGGGACCTCGCCGCCGTGCTCATGCACGAATTCCGTCACCGATTCGGTCGCGCCTTTGCGAATGCGGCGCCCGTCCAGGTCCACTCCGCTCATCCGCGTCTGCGCGGTGAAGGGGATGAAGTGGGCCTCGTGTTCGGCCATCTCGCGCCCGCGGATGTTGTATCTTTGCTTGGCCAGCACCACAATGGAGCGGCCTTCGGGAGTCTCGTCGGCCAGGCTGGAAAGCTGCGCCGCATCGGCCAGATCGGCTTCCGGAACGCCGCCCACCGGAATGAACTCCACGGCCTGCCGGTTGCCCAGCGTGATGGTGCCGGTCTTGTCGAGGAGCAGGGTGTTCACATCGCCGGCGGCTTCCACGGCCTTGCCGCTCATGGCCAGCACGTTGTGCTGCATGACACGGTCCATGCCGGCGATGCCGATGGCCGAAAGCAAGCCGCCGATGGTGGTAGGTATCAGGCACACGAGCAGCGAGATCAGCACCGTGACCGAAGGCGCCGAACCGCTGCCGGCAGCCGCGACGCTGTACAGCGCAAAGGGCTGCAACGTCACCACGGCGAGCAGGAACACCAGGGTCAGGCCGGCGATCACGATATTCAAGGCGATCTCGTTGGGGGTCTTCTGCCGCTCCGCGCCTTCCACCAGCGCGATCATGCGGTCGAGAAACGTCTCGCCCGGATTGGAAGTGATTTTGATCTTGATCCAGTCGGAGAGCACCCGCGTGCCGCCGGTGACGGCGCTGCGATCGCCGCCGGATTCGCGGATCACCGGGGCGCTTTCGCCGGTGATGGCAGATTCATCCACGCTGGCGATGCCTTCAATCACGTCGCCATCGCCGGGGATGGTCTCGCCCTGGTTCACCAGCACGACGTCGCCCGCGCGCAACTGCGTGGCCGGCACCACCTCGCTGCGGCCGTTCATCAGCTTTCGGGCGGTGGTTTCGGTCTTGGTCTTGCGAAGCGTATCGGCCTGCGCCTTGCCCCGCCCTTCCGCCATGGCTTCCGCGAAGTTGGCGAACAGCACCGTGAACCACAGCCACAACGTGATCTGGAACGTGAAGCCGGCAATGCCTGTGCCCGCCATGACATCGCGTACCGTCAGGATGGTGGTCATGGCGGCGCCGACCTCCACCACGAACATGACCGGGTTCTTCATCATCGTGCGCGGGTTCAGCTTGCGGAACGAATCGCCGATCGCCCGCTTGACGATGGGCGGGTCGAGGAGCGGACGCGCGCGCGCGCCCTTCTTGGGCATCAGCGAGGTCATGTCGCCGGGCGGAGGAGTAGAGGGATCAATAGGAGTAGTAGTGGTGGCCATCATACGCTAGCTCCAAAGCCTGCCTTGATGCATGAAAAAGTGTTCCACGATCGGCCCGAGCGAAAGCGCCGGGAAGAAAGTAAGGGCGCCGACGATCAAAGCCACGCCCACCAGCAGCGCCACGAAGAGCGCGCCGTGCGTGGGGAACGTTCCCGCCGAGACGGGCACCAGCTTCTTCTGCGCCAGGCTGCCCGCCGCCGCCAGCAGCGGAATCATCATCAGGAAGCGGCCCATCAGCATGGCGAATCCAATGGTGGTGTTGAAGAACGGTGTATTGGGATTGATGCCGCCGAACGCGCTGCCGTTGTTGCCCACGGCGCTGGTGTAGGTATAGAGCATTTCGGACAGCCCGTGCGGGCCGTTGTTGCCGAGGTTGGCGACCGCCGCCCCCGGCGGGTTGATCCAGCTATTCTTCGCGAACTGCGCCACCGAGCCGTACGCCGAGAATCCCAGGATGGTGAAAGCCAGCACCAGGACCGCCAGCATCACCATCTTGACTTCCTTCTGCTCGATCTTCTTACCCAGGTACTCCGGCGTCCGTCCCACCATCAGGCCGGCGATGAACACCGCCAGGATGGCGAATAGCAGCATGCCATACAGCCCCGAGCCGACGCCGCCGAAGATCACCTCGCCCAATTCGATGTTGATCAGCGGGATCATGCCGCCCAGCGGTGTCAGCGTGTCGTGCGCGTTGTTCACCGCGCCGCAACTGGCATCCGTCGTCACTACGGTGAACAGCGACGAGTTGGCGATGCCGAAACGGACCTCCTTGCCTTCCATGTTGCCGCCGGATTGATTGGCGGTGGCGTGGGTCTCGATTCCGAGTTTCCCCAGAATCGGATTTCCCGCCTGCTCGGAGCCGTAGGTGCTGAAAACGCCGGCGAAGAAAAGAATGCTCATGGCGGCGAAGATGGCCCACCCTTGCCGCGTATCGCGGACCATCTTGCCAAACGTGTAGGTTAGTCCCGCGGGGATCAGGAAGATGAAAACCATCTCCATGAAGTTCGAAAACGGCGTCGGGTTTTCGTAGGGGTGGGCAGAGTTGGCGTTAAAAAAACCGCCGCCGTTGGTGCCGATCTCCTTGATTGCCTCCTGAGAAGCGAGCGGACCCTGCGGGATGGTCTGAACCGCACCCTCGACTGTCGCGGCCTTGGTGTACGGCCGGAAGTTCTGGATCACGCCCTGCGAGCACAGCAGCAGCGCACCCGCCACGGAAAGCGGCAGCAGGATGTACACCGTGCACCTCGTCAGATCGACCCAGAAGTTGCCCAGCGTTTTCGCCGAGTGGCGCGCAAACCCTCTCACGAACGCGATGGCCGCTGCAATGCCGACGGCCGCCGAAAAGAAGTTGTGGGTGGCCAGCGCCGCCATCTCGGTCAGGTAGCTCATGGTGCTTTCCGGCGTATACGATTGCCAGTTCGTATTCGTCGTGAAACTGGCCGCCGTGTTGAACGAAAGGTCCGTTCCCACGTTGCCCAGCCCCTGCGGATTCAGCGGCAGCCACTGCTGGACGCGCTGCATCAGGTACGTCAGCAGCATGCTCACGATACTGAAGACCAGCACGCCGCCGGCGTAGCGGGTCCAATGCTGCTCTTCGGATTCGTCGATGCCGCACACCTTGTAGATGCCGGCCTCGAGCGGGCGGAGCACCCGGTGCGCCCAGGTGCGCTCCCCGGCAAACACTCTGACCATGTAAGCCCCCATGGGCTTGGTCAGCGCCAGCACCACGAGAAAGTACAAGGCGATTTGAAGAACTCCGTTCGCGGTCATGCCTTTCCTCTCAGAAACGCTCCGGGCGCAAGAGCGCGTAGATCAGGTAAACGCCCAGGCCAATCGCTACGAGAAGCGAGAGTATGTATTCCATAGATTGCCTCCGACCGAGATGGGCTGGCTACAGACGGTCACAGCCTTTTACGAACGCCCAGCTCACGACAAAGAACAGGATCGAGATCAGCACAAAAAGCACGTCGAGCATGGTTTCCACCTATATGTGCAGCAACGCCACCCGATGGCCGTCCCGCGCCAACGAACGGGCCAGGCCCTCTTCCGCCGTCCGCCACCAGTGTTTCCGCGAGCCCACCAGGACGGTGGAGTGCGGGTTCAGCACATACCGGAAGCCTTCCTCCCGGCTTCGCGCCAGCACTACGTGGGGCTGAACGGGAAGGGTACAGCGTGAAGCCAGGTCGACCAACTGGTTCACCAGGTGCGCATGCACGGCGGCGGGGCAGCCGAACTGGCAGGGATACGGCACGGTGTGGACCGCCACCAGGGTGAGCCGGGCGTTCAGGCCCGCGGTCAAGACGGCTGCCCGTTTCAAAACGGCGTCGGTCAATGACCACTCGGTGTACGGTACAACGACTTCGAAGTCTTTTTCGCCGGTCCCGTTCGCATCCAGCGCGCCGGGATCGATATCGAGATGGCCGCGGGTATCCATGCCCCTAGCGTATGAGTGGGGGCGTAAGGAAGTCGTAAAGAAAGTATCAGGATGGAATAAACTGAAAAGCGCGGCCCAGGCTATGCCGGAGCCGCGCCAGTCGAGAATTACGGAATCTACCGGGCGATTCGTTTGCGGAAAATGAAGCCCATCAACGCCAGTCCGCCGCCGGCCAACAGCATGCTCGCCGGCTCGGGAACGGCGGTGATAGTCGGATCGGATGGCCCGGTGATCTGGACCACTACCGGCGACCCGGTATTCGAACTCGTCGAGGTGTAGATCAGCGTCAGGTAGTTAGACAAGTTCGAAGCCGTGAGCGTCCGGGTGTCCGAAAGATTGACCGTCTCGGTCGGCAGGTACGTGCCCCGACCCGAGAAAAACGAAAACCCCGAGTTGTATACCGTAGGCGTCACGTCATCGGTGGCGTTGAACGTAATACTCAAATTCGAGCCGGACAGAAGTTGTTGTCCGAACCCGTCGCTGAACAGGTCTAAAGCGTTCAGACTCGTGCCCGTGACAGTCTTCGTCACACCTCCGGCTGCGAGCGTAACCGAGAGTGGTCCGAGAGTCCCGGCGAGACTTGCCGTCGCCGGATGCGGGCTTGCACCCAGCACTCCTGCCGTCGGATCGCCAATCAGGAGACTGAGATTCAACGTGACATCGGTGAGCGTCGCGCCCGAAGGCAGCGAGCCCAAATAGTTGCTGTAGGTGAATGCCCCTCCGGCCGTCAGCGCCACCGGGTTCCCATTCAAGGTGGATCCGTATGGGCCGGTACTGTAGGTGATGCCCGTGCCGTACAACGTCGAGTTGTACGACCCGAAAACATTCACGCTGGTACCGCTGGCGGAACTCGTCACCGTCGATACCGATTGAACCAATGGTCCGCTGCTGGTGGTGGGGTCGGGTGTGGAACTGGTGACCGGGTTCGTAGCGGGAACGTACGTGTATTGCGGAAAGATCCCGCGACCGCCGCTCCAAACGCTAAATAACGCCGAAGATGTGTTATCAATGGCGATACTGTCCGCCAAAACCACTGCTCCGAAAAGCATCGCCAGGGCCGTCAGGCGTAATACGCTTCTGTACATGCCCTTCCTCCGAAGGTCAATCTATGATACAGCTACTTCCTAGACCTGCAAAGTGAAATATAGCAGTTCCCACCCAAAAAAGAGAAGATTTTGTACGTACGACACCCAGTCCTATAGTCCTAGGGTGAATCCCCCCTGGGTAGCTACCGGATAATTGGAGCTCAAATAAGCCCGGCATATAGCACCACTTATACGAGCTGCTGTAGGTATTTACCTGATTCTGAACAACAAAATCGTCAGAATCCTGTCTGCTCGGTGCGGGCGATGATCTCTTTTTGCAGGGCGCTGGTGAGGTCGCAAAAATAATCGCTATAGCCCGCCACCCGCACGATCAGGTCGCGATGCTTCTCGGGACAGGCCTGCGCCTCCCGCAAGGTCTCCGCCGTTACCACGTTGAACTGAATATGATGGCCGTCCAGCTTGAAATACGAACGAACCAGGTGCGCCAGGTTGTCGATCCCGTCGTCGCCCTCGAGCAACTGCGGCGTGAACTTCTGGTTGAGGAGAGTGCCGCCGGTACGGGCATGGTCCATTTTCGCGGCCGATTGGATGGCTGCCGTCGGCCCGTGACGGTCGGCGCCCTGCACGGGCGAGATGCCATCCGAGAGCGGCTCCCAGGCCCGGCGGCCATCGGGTGTGGCGCCGGTCACCGAGCCGAAGTACACGTGGCACGTCGTGGAGAGATAATTGACGCGGTACTTTCCGCCCCTGGTGTTGGGCCGTCCGTTGACCTCGTCGTAAAAGGCGTCGAAGACCTGGCGCAGGATCGAATCGGCGTAGTCGTCGTCGTTGCCGTACTTGGGCGACTTGTTCCACAACCGGAGACGGACCTTCTCGTGCCCTTCGAAATTGGCACGGAGCGCTTCCAGCAGTTCGGCCATCGTCAGGCTGTTGCGGTCGAAGACGTGGTACCGGATGGCCGCCAGGCTGTCGGTGGCCGTGCCCGGCGCCACGCTCATGATGTAGGTGGTGTTGTAGCGCGGGCCGCCGTCGTGATAGTCCTTGCCCTTGGCGATGCAATCTTCCACCAGCAGCGAGAGGTACGGCGCCGGCATGTGGCGCGCGTATAACCGTTCGATGACGTTATTGCCGCGGATCTTGATGTCCAGGAAATGGCGCAACTGGCGGCGGAAGGCGCCCAGCAGCTCGTCGTAGCCGGCGAAGCTCGTGGGATCGCCGGTCTCGATGCCGATCTTCTTGCCGGTGCGCGGATCCTGGCCGTTGTTCAGCGCGATCTCCAAGACCTTGGGAACGTTGAAATACCCCGTGAGGATGTAAGCTTCCTTGCCGAACGCGCCGGTCTCGACGCACCCCGAAGTGCCGCCGGCCCGCGCATCCTCGATCGACTTGCCCTGCCGCAGCAGCTCTTCCACCACCATGTCCGCGTTAAAGATGGAGGGCTGCCCCCACCCCTTGCGAACGATCTCCAGGCCGCGCTTGAGGAACCGGTCCGGGTTTTTCTTGCTGAGCTGCAGGTTGGATGACGGCTGCAACAGGCGCATTTCGTCGATCACGTCGAGGATGAGGTAGGTGAGATCGTTCACCGCAGACGATCCGTCGCTTGTGAGCCCCCCGGTGTTGATGTTGCAGAAGTCGGTGTACGTGCCGCTTTCGGCCGCCGTCACCCCGACTTTCGGCGGCGCCGGCTGGTTGTTGAACTTTACCCAGAAGCACTGGAGCAGCTCCTGAGCCGTGTCGCGGGTCAGCGTGCCGTGTTCGAGGCCGCGCTGGTAGAAAGGCCACAGGTGCTGATCGAGGTGGCCGGGGCAAAACGAATCCCAGGTGTTCAGCTCGGTGATCACGCTCAGGTGCGTGAACCAGTAGGCCTGCAGCGCCTCGTGGAAATCGCGCGGCGCGTGCGCCGGGACGTGGCGGCAGACGGCGGCGATCTTCTCCAGCTCCGCCTTGCGGCGCGGGTCGGGCTCGGTTGCGGCCATTTGCGCGGCCAATTCGGCGTGGCGCCCGGCAAACAGAATCACCGCGTCCGCGGCAATCGCCATGCCCTTCAGCTCCTGCTGCTTGTCCCAGGCTTCCGGGTCGTCGAAGAAATCCAGCTTCGCGAGGCTGGCTTCCACTTCCCGCTTGAGGTCCAGCAGGCCCTTCCGGTAAATGACATTCCCCAGGACTGTGTGGCCGGGCGCGCGCTGCTCCATGAACTCGGTGAAGATGCCGGCTTCGTAGGCGTCCTTCCACTCCGGGAGCATTTCCGAGAAGATGCGGTCGCGCATGCTGTAGCCTGCCCAGTAGGGTCTGATTTCTTCGCGATGGATGCGCCGCGCTTCCTCGTCCACGCGATAGGAGATCTTGTCGCGCGTGTGGAGAATCTCCAGATCCTCCATGCTGTGGCAGCACAACTCCGGGTAGGTGGGGGTGCCCTTCGGTCCCGGGCCGCGCTCGCCGACGATCAGCTCGTCGCGCCCAATGTGGAGGGTGCGGTGCTCGTAGATGTACCGCAAGGCGCAGGCGCGCTGGACCGGCGGCGACATGGGACCGCACTCCCGGTAGAACCGGGTCATCAGCGCGGCGCGTTCCATCGAGAGCCAGGGCTTGGTGTCGAGACTCGAGCGGCGCAATCGGGCAACTCGTTCGGTCATCCTAAACTCCAATTGTCACGTTCAGGCCGGCCTGCCGCAACGGCTGAGCGAAGCGCTCCATCTCATCGGGCGCCGGTTGCGGCAATTCCTCGAGCCGGAACGGCTGCCCCAGGCGCTTGTATTTCTCGCTGCCGTGACGGTGGTACGGCAGCAGATGGACCTGGCGTGCGCCCGCCAGCGAAAGGTAGCTGGCAAACTGGCGCGCATCCTCCGCGGAGTCGTTGACTCCCGGAACCACCGCGATGCGAACCGCGAATGGCCGCCCCGTCGCGGCCAACCATTCGAGATTACTCAGAATGGTGTCGTTGAATACCCCGGTGTAGCGCCGATGCCTGTCGCGGTCGAGCGTTTTCAGGTCGAACAGCACCAGGCTGGCCTCTTTTGCGACGGTTTGAAACACCAGGGGGTGGACGAAGCCGCAAGTCTCCACAGTAGTATGGATGCGACGGACGCGGCACGCACCGAGCAACGCCACGGCAAACCGGGGCTGCGTCATGGGTTCGCCGCCGGAGAGCGTGATGCCGCCGCTCGATTCGTCGAAAAACACAATATCCCGCTCGATTTGGGCCATCAGCTCGTCCACTCCGGCGCGCCAGCCGCAGAGCTCGCGCGCACCCGCGGCGCATTGCTCGACACACGTTCCGCAACGGAGGCAGCGCGACAGGTCCGTTCGGACCCGGCCATCGCCGTCACCGATGGCATCCTCAGGGCAGATCTGGATGCAATCGCCGCAATGGCGGCAGCGCTCCTCGAAGTACACAGGCGAGGGGAGATACGGCTGGCTTTCGGGATTGTGGCACCACCAGCACTCCAGTGGGCACCCTTTGAAAAACACCGTGGTCCGGATGCCGGGTCCATCGTGGACGGCAAACCGCATGATGTTAAACACCACACCTGTGGGTTCCGAACCGATGGACATGTCTACATACTATCAGATGCGAAACTCTGCGACGGACGCAGCTCTGCGTCCGGTTCAGCGAAACTCGATGCCGCGAATCACCCCGTCCGCCTTCCCATCGGCGGACCGCGTAACGGCATAGTCCACCTTCACCGCCGTAGCGGACTGCGGGCCGCAGGTGAACTCGCCCGGCCCGTTGCGCACAAGCATCCTGGAGGGGTCGGGGACGGCCAGTGCCTGCGGCCCCGCGGCGGTGTCCAGTAGGAACCGCGTCACCGTGCCGCCGCAATCCACCTCGCGCAGGTTGCCCGACACGTGGCGGATCTGGTCCTCCGGCAGGATGAACGGATTCCAGTCCGCCGTGTCGTGCGGCACGCGCGCCGTCTCCATGCGGGTCTCTCCCGCGGCATCGCGGGTCAGCCGCACCGTCACGTCCGTCGATGCCACGTACGCCAGCGTGGCAGCGTGGGCGCGCTCCTCCGGAGTTGTGGCGCGCGCCATGGCCTCGTTTGCCGCCTCCTTGGCGTCCTCCCGCCGGCCCAGTTCGATCAGCGTATCGGCCATCGCGATCCAATAGGCATACGCCCGCTCGGGAGCCACATGCCGAATCGCGCGCAGATCGCTCAACGCGGATTCGTAACGGCCGGCGTTCTTCTCCGCGAGGCCCAGGTAATAACGCGCATCGTCGAGATCGGGCCGAAGCGCCAGCGCCCGTTCCAGCGCCGGACGAATCTCGTCCGCGGGCAGTTCCGCCGCGGAAGCCAGAACGGCAAACCGGTAGCACAGCACGGCGTCCGTCACGCCCAGCCCGATGGCCCGCCTCCACTCGCGCCGCGCGCCTTCCCGATCGCCTCGCCGCAGCGCAATGGCGCCCAGCGCGGCCGGCACATCGGCATCCGCCGGATCTTCCTTCTCCAGCGCGCGGTAAGCCTCCTCTGCCCGGTCCAGCCATCCGTTGGCCAGCAGCAGGTCGGCCATCAGGGCGCGCGCCGCCCGTGGCGAGACTTCTGAGACTTCGACCGGGTCCCCTCGGGGGGCCACTCCTACAGGCCGGATGGGAGCGGCGCGGCGCTTCCCGGCCCAGGCGCGCGCATCGCGCTCGATGGCGTCGAGCGATTTGCCGTATACCGTGGACAGCGCCCGCTCGCCGGATGCGCCGGAAGCCAGTGTGCCGACCAGTACAGAAAAGCGCGCGGCGTATTCCGGCGAGCGCGCCAGCATATCGGTCAGGATCCAGCTCTCGGCGTAAAACAGCTCGCTGGCCGAAGCCCCGGCTCCCGTCGCCTCCAGCAATCGCGCCAGTGAAATCCACCCGCCGCGCTGCAGTTCCCGGGTCCGTCCCGGCAGGTCCCCGCCGATGGTGCAGCCGCGGTCGCCGATGCGAATCGTGGAAAAAAACTCCGCCAGCCCTTCGCTCATCCAAACCGGCAGCCGCAGCCCCACGCCGTCGAGGACCGCGTGCGCGTATTCGTGCGCCGCCATGCCGAATTGCCCGGCGCCCAGCGCGGGCATCACGATGTACTCGCGGCTCTCCGTCCCGACGTAGTAAGCCTCCGAACCGGGGTGCAGCCGGTACGGCTGGTATTCCTTCGCCGACCGGAACCCGATCACCCGTACCCGAGCCGCTCCGCCCGCCGGCCCATCCGGATTCAATCCCGCGGAAACCAGAAATGCGCGCAACTCTTCGAACCACACCAGGGCCGCGCGCGCCGCCTGGTCTCCCGCCTGCGAGTAAACCTCGAAACGCGCGCTCCTCCTCGCCACGGTCCACGGAACCGCCGGCTGCCCCCACGCGCACAGAGCAATCGCCGCCAGCAGAACAGGGAGTCTCATTTGCAGGCCACCTTCCCCACGATCTCCCACAGCAGCCTCGTCCCGGCTTCCAAGGCCTCCGGCGAGATCCGTTCGTCGCTGCCGTGCGCGCGGTTCTCCTTGTCTTCCCTCAGGAACAGCGGCACTCCGTACACCGCCATGCCCTTCTGCCGCAGATAGGAACCGTCGGTCGCTCCGCGCTGCATGTACGGAACCACCACAGCCCGTTCGTTGGCCTTGTGAAACACGCTCTCCATCGCCTGGTAGAGCGACGTAGTAAGCGAGCTCGGCTCGGTCGACGGCATATCATGGCCGGGCAGGGGCGTCAGCTCGATCTCGCTGTCGTGCACGATTTTGCGCAGCCGCGCCAGCACCTCCTCGCGCGTTTCGTTGGGCAGCCGCCGGACGTCCACCTGCGCTTCGGCCGTCGTGGGGATCACGTTGACCACGCTCCCGGCCCGCATCACGTCGGGTGAAACCGTGGTGCGCAACTGCGCATCCAGCTCCGGATCGCGCTGACGGATTTCGTCGGCCGCGGGAAGGGAGGCCTGCGCCCGCTCGAGGCGCGGCGCCAGCGGCGCGAGCCAGCGGTATTCGTCGAGCTTGGACATCTCCGCGAAGTAGCGCCGCGTGGTGGCGTTGAGCCGCACCGGCTGATCGGCCTCGGCCAACCGCGTGATGGCGCGCGCCACGCGCAGCACCGGGTTGTCGGGCCGCGGAAGCGAGCCGTGGGCGGCCGTTCCGCGGGCCCGCACCAGCACCGGAGTCGGCACTTTCTCGGCCGTCTGAATCTGGTACACCCGGGGGCCGCCCGGCAGGTCCATGGCAAACCCGCCTTCGTTCAGCGCGAACTCCGCGTCGATGCGGCCCCAGGCGTTGCGCACCAACCACTGAATGCCCGTCGAGGCCGCCTCCTCGTCGCTTTCCGAAAGGAGGATGACGTCGCGCCGCAGCGGCCGGCTGCGATGCTTCAACTCCACCACTACGGCCAGCTCGGCCGCCAGCAGCGATTTGTCGTCCACCGTACCCCGGCCGTAGAGGAACCGGTCGCGAAGCAAGCCCGAGAACGGCGGCGCCGTCCAGTTTGCCGGCTCGGCCGGCACCACGTCCGAGTGCGCCATCAGCAGCAGGGGCCGCGCATCGCCCGCCCCGCCGAGTCGCGCCACGAAATTCAGCCGCGCCGGATTCCCGCCCACCAGCTCGTTGCCGATACCTTCCTCATCCGCCACGCGCTTCAGGTAGCGCGCCACGCGCGTCTCGTTGCCCGGCGGGTTGGACGTATCGATCCGTACCAGGTCGGTGAGGTACCGGAGCGCGCGTTCCCCCAGCGAATCCTGGGCAGAGACACTGATAGCGCATGCCAGCACCGCCAGACCGCCGGCCTTCAATGACAGACCCCCGGCCTTCATGGGTTTTATGTTACCGGATTTCGCGCCCGCGGCACCCCTATTCGTGATCCACAGCACCACTCCGGCGCCCGGTCTTTCGGGTCCGATGGTAGCCTGAAGGCAGATGCCCGATTTGAATCGCCAGATCGTGTTGGCCCAACGGCCCATGGGCATGCCCAAAGAGAGCGACTTCCGCCTGGTGGAGTCGCCCAAACCGCATGCCGGTGCGGGCGAGGCGCTGGTGCGCGCCCTGTATCTCTCCGTCGATCCCTACATGCGCCCGCTCATGAGCGGCCATTCGTCTTACGCCCGGGGCGTGCAGGTGGGTGAGGTAATGGTGGGCGGCGCCGTGGGCGTGGTCGTCGAATCCAACGATCCCCGCATCGCCCAGGGCGATGTCGTTTCGGCCATGCTCGGCTGGCAGGATTATGCCGTGGCGCACGCCCGGAGCCTGCACCACGTCGATCCCCAACAGGCCCCCGTCTCCACCGCCCTCTACGTGCTGGGAGTCCCGGGACTGACTGCCTATTTCGGACTGCTCGACATCTGCCACCCGCAGCCCGGCGAGACCGTCGTGGTCTCGGCCGCCGCGGGCGCGGTGGGATCGCTGGTCGGCCAGATCGCCCGGATCAAGCGCTGCCGCGTGGTGGGCATCGCCGGCAGCGACGAAAAGGTCCGCTACGTCTGTCAGGACCTGGGCTTCGATGGCGGCTTCAATTACAGGGAGACCGCGGACTACGAGTCCAAGCTGAAAGAGCTTTGCCCCAACGGCATCGACGTGTACTTCGACAACGTCGGCGGCCCCGTCACCGATGCCGTCCTGCGGCTGATCAACAACCGCGCGCGCGTCGCCGTGTGCGGCCAGATCTCGCAGTACAACGCCGAGCGGCCGGATGTCGGACCGCGCTGGTTCGGCCAGCTCATCGTCCGGCAAGCCAGGGTGGAAGGCTTCCTGGTCCACCAGTTTTCCGACCGCTACGACGAGGCTTACCGGCATCTCTCGGCATGGCTCCACGAGAATCGCCTCCGCTACCGCGAGGACATCGTCGAAGGCCTGGAGAACGCGCCGCGGGCATTTATCGGCATGCTGGAAGGCCGCAACATCGGCAAACGTCTGGTCAAAATCGCCGACGTTCAGTAACCGTGCAGCCCGCGCGTTCGCCGAAGCTGCAACCCCCGCGCCGCCAATGTATCCTTGAGGTTTGACCAAGCTCGAAGGCATCTTCACTCCGACCCTGGTCCCTCTGGATGAACAGGGCCGGATCAACGAGCCGGAACTGCGCCGTTTTGTTTCCTGGCTCATCGATCGCGGCGTGCACGGTCTGTACCCCAACGGATCGACGGGCGAGTTCACGCGCTTCACTGCCGAGGAGCGCCGCCGCATCGTCGAAGTCGTTTGCGATCAAGCCGCGGGCCGCGTGCCCATCCTCGCCGGCGCGGCCGAAGCCAACGTCAAGGAGACGCTCGCCGCCTGCGAGGCTTACGCCGGAATGGGCGCGCGCGCGGTCGCCATCGTCGCCCCGTTCTATTTCCGCCTCACTCCCGAATCGGTCTACGCCTACTTCGCCGAAATCGCGCGCCATTCCCCCATCGACCTCACCCTCTACAATATCCCCATGTTCGCCAGCCCCATCGATGTCCCCACCATCCGCCGCCTCGCCGCCGAATTCCCGCGCGTGGTCGGCATCAAGGACTCTACGGGCGACCTCGCCTTCATGATGCGCCTCATCGCCACCGTGCGTCCCCTGCGCCCCGATTTTTCCTTCCTTACCGGATGGGAGGCCGTGCTCGCCCCCATGATGATGGTGGGATGCGACGGCGGCACCCACGCCAGCAGCAACGCCGTCCCCGAAGTCACCCGGCGCATCTACGATCTCTGCCGTGCCGGGAACTACGCCGAAGCCATGAAGTGGCAGTACCGCATCCTGGAACTCTTCGACGCAATGCTCTACCCCTTCGAGTTCCCCGATGGCTTCCGCGCCGCCGCCGAGCTGCGCGGCTTCCGCTTCGGCCGCGGCCGCCAGCCGCAGACCCCCGCCCAGCAGTCCGACCGCGCCGCCCTGGCCTCCGTGCTCCAGTGCATCCTCGCCGATTTCGAGCTGGTGGAGCCCCCCGCCGCGGGCTGCGCTCCCCGCACGCGACAGATCGAGCCGGACAAGGTCGAGCAGGTGGTTTTCGAAGTGATGGATGAACTCCATAAGCGGGGTGTCTTCTGAACTACTCGCTGGCTCTGATCGAAATCGGCGGATGGTCGCCCGCCATGGTGGTGCTCGACGCCATGGAGAAGCGCGCCGGCGTGCGTGTGCTCCAGACCGAGCTGAACGACAGCCCCGGCGTCTGCATGAAGCTCTACGGGCCATTGGGCGACATCGAGTCGGCGGCTCGCGCCGCCGAGGAAACCGCCCACGCTATGCACACCCCGATCATTGCCCACGTCATCCAGGGGCCGTCGGAACTCTCGCGGCCAGCATACGAAGCCCCGCCGGACTACAACCCGCTGATCGAACAGACAACCGTCCAGTACCCGGAGAAGAACATGAGCGACCAAGCATCTTTCGCCGTAGGCCTGATCGAGACCCAGGGCTTCACCGCCGTCTTCGAAGCGATCGACACGGCCCTGAAGACCGCCGCCGTGGAAGTGCTGGCCCGCGAAAAGCTGGGCGGCGGCTACATCACGGTGCTGATCAAAGGCGATGTCGCCGCCGTACGCGCCGCCGTGGACGCCGGCAAAGCCAAAGTGGATGGCCTCGGCCGCCTGATTGCCGCCCACGTGATCCCCAGCCCCAGCCAGGGCGTCCTCTCCCTTCTGCCCAAGTAGGACCGGCCGGCGCTATAGTGACATCATGCTGCCTTGGTTGAAAAGGCACGTTCGGCCGTTCCTGCTTGTCTTGGCCGGACTGGGTCTCATCCCCGCTTATCTGCGCGCGTACAAGCTGACCGGCACGTCGGATATACCGACGGTCTTGCTCGGCGACAAGGTCATCGTGAATCGTGCCGCCTACAGTCTGAAGCTGCCGTATTCCAGTGTTACGCTGTTTCGTACTGGCTTGCCCAAGCGCGGCGACTTCGTTCTGCTGCATCTCCCCGACAATCCTGGGCTGAGGTTCGGGTTCTTCAAACGGGTCATGGGGCTCCCCGGCGAGACCATCGAAATCCGCGAGAACCGGGTCATCGTCAACGGCCGGGCCATTCCCGTGGAGATCCTGAATCCGGCTGACTTCGCGTGGGTCCCCAAAGCGCATCCCATAGGGTCCGTGGTCGAGAGCGAAGACGGACATTGGATCACATTTACTCCCGGTAAGGGCGAGCACCGCAACCATCCTCCGGTCCGGCTGTCGGAGGGGGAGTACTTCGTGCTCGGCGACAATCGCGACCCCAGCCTGGATTCGCGTGAGTTCGGGCCGGTGTCCGCGGGTCTTCTGCTCGGCAAAGTGATCGCCACCTTCGCGACGGGCGAACGGACCAGATAGATCTTCGCTCCGATCGGCGCACTCACTCCTGGCGCGTCGCCACGCGCCATACCCAGGCCAGCGCAACGCCTGTCTCCAGCACGGCCGCCGCGGTGAGCACCTGCCACCTAAGCAGTGTCTGTGCCACGGCGGCCCCATCGCCGCGCCACCACAGAATGACACCGAGAAGTGCGAACAGGATGACGGCGGCAACCGGAGCCCAGGACCGCTCCGGTTCGTCGGCCGGCAGTTGGGCGAGCACCCGCGCGGCAAAGCGCGGCGGGACCGTTACCGCGGGCGGTTCCCTCAGCGCGCTCTCAATGCACGCCTGCGTGCAATCCTCGCAGCCGGAGAGATGCGCGGTCAAAGACGGGCAGGGCTCGCCGGCCAGGTAGGCCCGAATCTGTCGGCGCGCGTCTGCGCAGTTCAGCGTGATATCCGGCATTTCGAAATCCATTCTCCCATCATTCCCCTTAATCGCTCCCGTGCTCGAAAGAGGTTGGTTTTCACTGTTCCCAGAGGCACGTCGAGGATCGCGGCGATCTCCTCGTATTTCCGGCCTTCCTGGTAATGCAGTGTGAGAATCGTGCGGTCGCCGAGCGGCAACTGGCGCATCGCTTCCGCCAGCGCCGCCTGAAAATCGTGCTGCTCCAGCAACTCTTCAGGGCCGGCGCCAGGGTGAACCAGCACCTGCGTATCCTCGTCGATCGCCACCATGCGGCGTGAACTCTGGCGGCGGCGCCATTCGTCGTTCACCACGTTCACGATGATGCGGTAGAGAAATGTGGAGACCTTGGCGCGGTTGCGGAAGTGGGGGAGGGCCCGGTGCAGCCGCAGAAAAACCTCCTGCGCCAGGTCTTCCTGTCCGTCGCGTTCGCCGGTAAGACGGGCCAGGGTGCGGAAAACCCGGTCCTGGTGCTGTTCGATAATGGCGGCGAAATCTTCCAAGCCAGTCAGACCCCCGTGGGCCAAATTTGTTTCACCCGTGAAACAATTTTCGCAAGCCCCGGTCTAATCGGGCGAAAGGAAACTCGAATGCAGTCTTTTGGCCTTCCCGAAATGATGGTCCTGACCATCGTATTTCTCCTGATTCCCCTGGCTGCACTGATTATGATCTACCTGGTGCGCAGTCTCCAGACCAAGGAGCGCCTGCGTGCCATCGAGAAGGGCGTTTCACTTCCTGCGAACGGGCTCGATCCATGGGAGCGGGCCGCATCGATCCGACACTCCGGGATCCTGTCGCTGGCCGCGGGACTCGGAATTACCGCGCTCTTCATCGGAATCCAGATGGTTTCGCAGGTCCGGGCAATGACGGTGCTTGGTTTGGGAGTGGGAGCGATTCCCATGCTCGTGGGCTGTGGACAGCTTCTGGAGTACTGGTTGCGGGTTCGAGAATTGCGCGCCAGGCGGGGCGCCTAACCGCTGCACGGAAAGCCGTCGTGCCCGGCGCGCCGGAAACAGCCTACCTCTTCGCGCCGGTTTGCGTACTAATTAGGATATGGCACGCGTACGGTTTGCATTCCGCAGCCTGGTGAAGGCGCCGCTCCTCAGCCTGGTTGTGATTCTCTCCGTGGGCCTGGGAATCGGGGCCAACACGGCGATTTTTTCTCTCCTGCACCAAATCCTGCTGGACTCCCTGCCGGTGCAGCACCCGGAGGAATTGGTGGTGTTGACCGCGCCCGCGGAATTCAAGGGCGGCAGCAGCCGCACGCGGAACTCCGGCGGCATGGACTACATCTTCAGCTATCCGCTGTTCCGTGAGCTCGAGAAACGGCCTCAAGGCGTCACCGGTGTGGCGGCGTTCTTTCCATTGGAAGCTAACCTCTCCTTTCAGAAGCAGACGGTGCCGGGCAGCGCGATGATAGTCTCGGGCGGCTACTTCCCACTTCTCGTCGTGAGGCCGCTGATGGGCCGGACGATCGAGCCCGCGGACGACGCCGGTAGCGGCAACGCCGTGGCCGTGCTCAGCTACGGCTACTGGATCGACCACCTCGGCGGCGAGCCCGGCGTGCTGAACCAGCAAATCAAAGTGAACGGGCAGGTGTTCACCATTGTCGGTGTGGCGCCGAAGAACTTCACCGGCACTACCCTGGGCGACGAGCCGTCCCTATTCGTTCCGCTCGTTTTCAAGCCGCTGCTGACGCCCAACTGGAACGGCACCAACCGGTGGAACGATTACTACCTGTACCTGCTGGCGCGGCTGAAACCGGGAGTGACGCGCGCGCAGGCCACGGGCGCATTGAACAGCGTATACAGCGGGCTGCTGGAGGAGCAATCCAAGAAGCCTGGGTTCTTCTACGGGAATAGGATCAAGCGATTCCTCGGTTCGCAGGTGACCCTCAAGGACGGCAGCCACGGCCAGAGCAGCATGCGGGAGGAGACCAGGACTCCCTTAACCATTCTGATGTGCGCCACCGCCCTGGTGCTGCTGATCGCTATGGCGAACGCCGCTAATTTGCTGCTGGCGCGCTCGGCCGAACGGCGGCGCGAGATGGCCATCCGCGCCGCGATGGGCGCCGGGCGCGGGGATCTGATGGGGCAAATGCTGGTGGAGGCGCTTTTGTTGGCCCTGGCCGGCGGCGTTTCCGGACTGGCGTTCGCCGCGGTCACCGTGAAGCTGCTCTTGGCCGAACTCTCGGGCGATAGCCCCATCCACTTCCTGACCGCCAGCCTGGAGTGGCCCGTGCTGCTATTCGGCCTGGGCCTTTCGGCGGCGACCGGTCTGATATTTGGCCTCTATCCGGCCTGGGAAGCCGCGCGGTCGTCGCTGGCCACCACGCTGAAGGACGAATCGGGCCAATCTTCCGGCACCAGGGGCACGGCCCGCGTCCGCAAAGTGCTCGTGTGCGCGCAGGTGACGATTTCCGCCGTGCTGCTGATCCCTACCGGGCTGTTCCTGAGGAGCCTGGTAAACCTGACGCGCGTGGATCTGGGAATGCGCACGGAAAACCTCATCGGTTTTTCGGTTTCGCCGGCGCTGAACGGATACAAAGCCGAGCAGACCCGCGCGCTGTTTGAGCGAATCGAAACGGAGATGGCCGCGATTCCGGGCGCGCGCGGCGTGGCCGCCGCCATGGTGCCGTTGATTTCGGGCAGCAACTGGGGCAACGACGTTCACATCGAGGGTTCCAAGGCGACCGGCAATGATTCCAACGCGCGCTTCAACGAGCTGGGGCCAGGCTTCTTCGGCAAAATGGGGATCCCTCTGATCGCCGGCCGTGAGTTTACCGACCGCGACAACCTGGCAGCGCCCCAAGTGGCCGTGGTCAACCAGACGTTCGTGAAGCGTTTTCTGGAGGGCCGCAACCCCGTCGGCACGCGGTTTTCCCGCGGAGATGGGCCGCCGCCCACCGAGATCGTCGGTGTGGTGAAGGACAGCCACTATGCCGGCGTCAAGCAGGATCCGCCGCCCATGTATTACATTCCGTGGCGCCAGGACAAGGAGCTCAACGGGCTGGAGTTCTACGTGCGCTCGGGCCTGCCGGAGAGCCGCATGATTCCGCAGATGCGCCGCGTGCTGGCCTCCATCGACCGCGACTTGCCGCCCGAGAATCTGCGCACCCTGGAACAGCAGATCAGCCGCAATATCCAGGACGACCGAATCGTACTGCAGCTTGCCGCCGTCTTCGCGATTCTGGCGACCGCGCTGGCCATGCTGGGGCTGTACGGCGTGATGGCCAATTCCGTCACGCGGCGCACGCGAGAGATCGGTATCCGCATGGCGCTGGGCGCGGGGCCGCGCAGCATCCGCGGCATGGTTCTGCGCGAGTTGGCCTGGATCTTGGGCATCGGCCTGGTGACCGGCGTGCCCGCGGCGCTGGTGCTGGCGCGCTACACCAAGAGCCAGCTTTTCGGAGTGGAGGCTTTCGATGCGGTGGTGGTGGCGGGCACGGTTGTGGCGCTGGCGGTGACGGCGGCAGCGGCCGGATATGTTCCGGCGCGCCGGGCATCGAAAGTGAGCCCGCTCGATGCATTGCGGTATGAATAGACGACCCGGGCGCGAACCCACGCGCGGGATTACGCGCCGTCAACTGGCGGGACTGCTTGCGGCGTGCGGCATAGCGAGCCGCGCGCGCGGCGCCGCTCCCGCGCTTTGGCTTGAATCACTTCAAGTTGCGTGCCTCCGACCTGGACAGGTCCGTGGCCTTCTATCACCGCCTGTTCGGCGGCCCCATGGCCGAAGGAGGCGCCCGTGGGCTCGAACACGTCGCGCTGAACCGCGGCGGTATGGCGGTCGTAACCGAGAACCGCATCCCGCTGGCGTTTCCCCCCGAGCCGTATGTTCGCGACCCCGATGGCAACCTCCTCGAGTTCATAACTTCGGGTTACTGGGCTTCCGCACTCTCGAAACAGAGCCCGCCGTTGCCGCCGGATGTCGTGAACCGCCAGCCGGCCTTTGAACCGCTGACCATCCGGCGAGTCGCGCTGAGGGTGTCCGATTTGCGCCGTGCGGCCGATTTCTACAGGCTCTTCGGAGCCGAGTTGAGTGGGGCCGCTTCAAAGGGCCGGACGAGTTTCGATTTCGAGGGCACCGTTCTGGAATTGGTCTCGGCCCGCTCCGTCCCCGGGTTGGACAGCTTTGCCGTCGCGGTCCGGAATTTCGACGCCGCATCTGCGAGCCAGGCGCGCCGCGCGCTTGGCATCAAAACCTGGAAACAGCGCGGGCATGTCGGTTTTCGCGATCCGGACGGGAACTGGGTGGAAGTGGCTGCCGTATAACAGGCGCCCTGGCTACCGCAGGCCCTTGCGCTTCAGATAGCCGATCAGGGCAGCGGGGTCGTCGGTGATGATGGCGTCCACCTTCGCTTCGATCAGACGGTCCCAGTCGGCCTCCGTGTCGGCGGTCCAGGGCACCACCTGCAAGCCCGCCTTGTGCGCGGCTTCCACTTTGGCGGGAGTGACGAGGTGGAACTCGGGCGAAATAATTTCCGCCTTGGCGGCGTCGGCGACGATCAGGGCGAAGTCGCGCCGATCGGCCTGCGTCAGGGCCGACAGCCGGATCTCCGGCGCCAGCTTGCGCATGGCCACCAGGGTGCGGAAATCGAAGGACTGGAGGATGATCCGTTTTTCCAGCTTGTACTGGCGGATCTTGTCCAGGACCATGCGCGCGAACACGTCCGGCGGCGGCGTGTATTCGGGCTTGTCGGGGAAGCTCTTGGTCTCGATGTTGTAATCGAACCGGCCGCGCGGGGCCAGGGAGAACACGTCATCCAGGGTGGGCATACGGGTGCCGGGCACCGTCAGTTGCGTGAGGAAATTGGGGTTCTGAACGGCGCCGCAGTCCCACTGGCGCACTTCGGCGAGCGTCTGCTGGTGGATCACCGCGCTCGGCTGCGGACCGCTGCACACCGGCGGATGGAGGATCGGGTCGTGGGAGATGACAATGATGTTGTCCCGGGTCACGGCCATGTCCATCTCGAGGGCGTCCACACCCTGATCGATGGCGTACTGGAAGGCGGGAACGGTGTTTTCCGGCCGGCGGGCGCGGGCGCCGCGATGGCCGTGCACCAGGATCCGAGGCTGGTCCGCTGCGGGAGAAGCCGAGGGCATCGCACCGAGAAACGCAAACAGGAAGGAACACGCAAACGATCTTCGCGGCATCGCCACCAGTATAAAGCGAAATAGGAGTGAGGGGTCCGCTGAATATCCTATAATGGACGGTTGCGGCAAGGACCCCGAGCACCTCTATGAACTCGCTGTTTCGACCCGCCCCGCACATCGCGCGCCTTCCCGATGAGCAGGTCCGCAGACTGTATCCCAAGTTCCGCTGGCGGATCCTGGAATCGACATTCATCGGCTACGCGACCTTCTATTTCGTCCGCAACAACCTGCCGGTAGTTTCCAAGGAAATGGGAAACGCCTTGGGCTATACCAAGGGGCAGATCGGCGACATGCTGGCGCTGACGGCGATCGCTTACGGGGTGGGCAAGTTCCTCATGGGCGCATGGTCGGACCGGAGCAATCCGCGGTACTTCATGCCGGCGGGGCTGATCCTCACGGCTCTGTGCAATTTTCTGTTCGGGGCGGCGAGCAGCTACGGCGTGCACCTGGAGCTGTGGACGCTGAACGGCCTGTTCCAGGGCATGGGATGGGCGCCGTGCGGCCGCTCGCTGGGGCACTGGTACAGCGTGCGGGAGCGCGGCACGGTGTTCGCGTTCTGGAACATCGCGCACAACGTGGGCGGCGGGCTGACGGGGCTCATCGCCGCGTACAGCACGGCGTGGATGGGATGGCGATCGGCATTTTACGTTCCCGGCATCCTGGCGTTGCTGTGCGCCGCCTATCTCATCGTGAGGCTCCGGGACACGCCGCAATCGGTGGGGCTGCCGCCGGTCGAAGAGTACCGCAACGATTATCCGGCCGAAGGCGAGCGCGACCGCGAAGAGGAGCTGGGCACGCGCGACCTGCTGGTGAACTACGTCCTGAAGAACCGGTACCTGTGGCTGTTCGCGGCGGCGAACTTTTTTGTATACATCGCGCGCTACAGCATGCTCGATTGGGGCCCGACGTACCTCAAGGAGGTCAAGCGGGCGAGCCTGGAGGACGGCGGGCTGAGCACGGCGATCTTCGAGTTCGCCGGGATTTTCAGCACGATCCTGATGGGATGGCTCTCCGACAAAGCCGGCGGGCGCCGCGGCATGATCAGCCTGGTCTGCATGGTCCCGGTCTTCCTGGCGTTCGGCGGAATCCTGTACACGCCGCCGGGCATGCTGTGGCTGGACCTGACGCTGTTCGGAATCGTCGGGTTCTTCGTCTATCCGCCGGTCATGCTTCTGGGGGTCACGGGCCTGGACTTCAGCTCGAAGAAAGCCGTGGGCACGGCGGCGGGATTTATTGGACTATTCGGCTACATCGGGCGCACAGTGCAGGGCAAGGGCATCGGCAGCATCGCCGAGCGGTACGGCTGGAACGCGGCGCTGTACGCCATTCTGGCCTCGACGCTGATGGGGATCGCGCTGCTCTCGCTCACCTGGAAACTGACGCCGCACACGGTAGGGGCGAAGGACGCGGAAACGGCGGACCGGGCGGCGACGGCCCGAAAGATATGAACCGATCGGAGATGTACGGCCGGCTGCGCGCGCACGACGGGCGGTGGGACGTGATCGTCGCGGGCGGCGGCGCCACGGGGGCGGGAGTGGCCATCGACGCCGCAACGCGCGGCTACGACACGCTGCTTGTGGAACAGAGCGACTTCGGCAAGGGCACATCGAGCCGCAGCACCAAGCTGGTGCACGGCGGCGTGCGGTATCTGGAGCAAGGCAACGTCTCGCTGGTGATGGAGGCCCTGAAAGAGCGCGGGCTGCTGCTGGAGAACGCGCCGCACCTGGTGAGGAACCTGGGCTTCGTTGTGCCGAACTACACGTGGTGGGAGGCGCCGTTCTACGGAATCGGGCTGAAGCTTTACAACCTGCTGGCGGGCAAGTACGGCTTCGGCGCATCGCGCATCCTGTCGAAGGAAGAGACGCTGGAGATGCTGCCCACTCTCAACACGGAAGGGCTGAGAGGCGGGGTGATGTACTTCGACGGCCAGTTCGACGACGCGCGGCTGCTGATCAACCTGGTGGCGACCGCCGTGGAGCACGGGGCCGTCGCGCTGAACTACGCGCAGGTCACCGGGCTGACGAAAGACGGCGAGGGTTTCGTCAACGGCGTCCGGTTCCGCGACCAGGAGACGGGCGAGGAGTTCGAGGCCGCGGGGAAAGTCGTGGTGAATGCGACCGGCCCGTTCACCGACCAGTTGCGGCGCATGGCCGACCCCGGGGTGCAGCCGATGGTCGCAGCCAGCCAGGGAATCCACCTGGTGTTCGATCACTCCTTCCTGGCCGGCGACAGCGCGATCATGGTGCCGCACACCAGCGACGGACGCGTGATGTTCGCCATCCCGTGGCACGGCCACACCTTGGTGGGCACGACCGATACGCCGGTGGACGAGGCAGTGCTGGAGCCGGTGGCGATGGAGCAGGAGGTGGAGTTCATCCTGCAAACGGCGTCGCTTTACCTGGCAAAGAAGCCGACGCGCGCCGACGTGCTCAGCGTGTTCGCGGGCATCCGGCCGCTGGTGCGATCGGGGCAGCCGGGGAACACGGCGTCGCTCTCGCGAAGCCACACGATCCGCATCGAGGACTCCGGCATGGTGACGATTACCGGAGGCAAGTGGACCACGTATCGCCACATGGCGGAGGATTGCGTGAACCAGGCTGCCATCCTGGGACGTCTGCCGGAGCAGCCGTGCGTCACGGCGCAGCTCAGGATTCACGGCTTCCAGACGGCGTCGGGCGGGCGTCTTCAGGTGTATGGGTCCGATGCCGCGGCGATTCGGGAACTGGAAGAAGGGGACGGGTCGCTGGGTGAGCCGCTGGATGCCGCGTTGCCGTATACCGGCGCGGAGATCGTGTGGGCGGCGCGGCACGAGATGGCGCGGACGCTCGAGGATGTGTTGGCGCGCCGCACGCGAGCCTTGTTCCTGAATGCCCGGGCGGCGATCGCGATGGCGCCTCACGCGGCGGGGTTGCTGGCGCGGGAACTTGGGCGCGATGAGGCGTGGGCGGGGGCGCAGGTGGAGTCGTTCTCGGCGGTGGCGCGGAATTATTTGCTGGGGGAGGGCTGCGCGACGTTATGGCTGAAGTAATACACGCTCCGCATCCCGGCGAGACTATACGCAGCGACGTTCTCGAACCGTTGGGCATGAGCGTGAACCAACTCGCTAAGGCATTGGGCATCACGGCAGCGCGCCTCAATGATGTCGTGCTTGGCCGACGGAGAATCACGGCTGACACCGCTCTACGGCTGGCGCGATACCTCGGGACCTCGGCTGAGTTCTGGCTCGGCCTGCAACTCGAATACGACCTCCGCACAGCCCGACCACGGTAATCGAGAAATCGAGAACGGGTCCGACCGCGGTCCACCGCAGCTAGCGAGGGCGTTGCCTCTGAGTCACCGGCCCAAGGGATCGCCACTTTCGGAAACTGCGCGTCATAGGAGTAACCGCCCACAGTTCGTCCACGGGGAGTTGGGCGTCCACTGCAACGGAATGGGTACTACGGCCAAGTAGTCATCCGAGTTTCTCCCAACGAGCCGGATTGATGTGGGCCTGGCTCAAGATGCTGCGCAAAGTGCCGACAGGAATCTCGGGTTTCCTTGGCACGATGGCAGTATCAACAACGTTCCCCGAGCGTCGCACGAATTTGACGTGGCTGCCTTTCTGGCTGGCCTCGACGAAGCCGGCCGCTTCAAGCCGGCGCTTGATCTCACGGCAAGGTTGCGGCTTAAGCCGCCCCAACCTCGACCTCGATCATACGCACTTCCGGCGCCCGCGTTGGTTGGGGCGGTTCGAAATGCAGTTCAAGCGCTTCCCTCAAGTTGGCAAGGGCTTCTTCCTCGGTCTCGCCTTGGCTGGCGACATCGACCTCCAGGCACTGGGAGACGTACCACTTCCCCTCACGCCAAACGGTCGCGGCGAATGGTCGCTTCATGACCTCATTGTGTCACAGGCCAGGACGCTCTGCGCGGCGGTGCGGGTCCGAGTCTAATTCGGCGGTTGACCGACCGAACGATGAACTCAAGGTCCGAGTAGGAAGCATTGGGCGTGATTCGCTCAAGTAGTTCGCGAACGTTCCGCTCGGGCTGCTACATCTAGCCGTCGGGGTCGAGAATTTGTTTCGCGAGGTATTCCTGGAACAAGTCATTCAACGGGCACAGCTCATGTTGGGACCTGAGCACCCGCCAGCCGTCACATCCGTCCGGCATAAATGCCCCCCAGGCTTCGGGAAACCCCGATTCAGCTAGCGCATTGACGAATGTCTTTCCCATCTCCGCAAAGTGCTTCTCTGTGAAGTACCAGCGTGGGTCAACCACACACAGGAATGTTTCGTAACATTTGAACACCAACCCGACAAGCGATCTGAAGTAATCCTCGCTTGCCTGAACCGCATCCACAAGGATCGTCACCCGAGTGTCATCAAGATCCGGCATTGCGACTATGTGCCGCTGCCGGTCCCGCATCGACCCCCAGAGCGAGTCCCGAAGGGCATCGGGAAGAGTGCTCAACGGAACCTCGTTGAGTGGGTTCTCGCCGGTCTTTTGGATCTTGTTGCGTACATCCACAAAAAAAGTGGCGAGGGGGTCATCTTTGAGCAGGCGGCGGTTGGATTCATACCATGATTCGAATCCCTCAATACCATGCAGGCTGGACTGCAGAGAAAAAGTGACGCTCCGTGCCGCCGATGTGAATGCGCTGAAGTAACAGCGAGAGTCAAAACTCATGCGGGCTGAGTTCCGCAATAGATCGAGGAAGAACTTCGCTTCTCGGAGCTTCTCTTCAACCAGACCGAACGAGCGACTCACTGCTACCCTCCATGGAAGTTCCGAATCTTGGCAGCAAGCTGACCCAAGTTCAATTCTCGCAGAGTTTCCGCAACCGTATGCCACTTGGCTGAGTCGCCATCCCGCCGAACTACCAGGCGCTGGAGACTCCGCCGGAAACGGCGATCTGGACAGTGTCGGGAGCGGTCCCTTGAGTGAATCGTATTGGGGCCAGTGGGTGCCGTGAGCTACAGGCGCGAGTCGGGGTGCGGCGGCGCGGAAGCTACCCTCCGCTCCGGCACAGGCGGCGCGGGACTGAAGCACTGCATCGTTCTTATGCGGACCTTGCCGGGCAACTTCGCCAGCTCCGACTCGACGGCCTGGCGCAGCGCGGCGGGATCGCCGGCGGCACGGATGTTCAGCAGCAATTCGTGGACGGCGGCGGGGCCAGCGTCCAGAGCGCCCTGCACAACGGGCTCGTCGCCGTTGTTCGAGACCGAGGCCTTCAGCCAGCCGGAAGCAGCTTCGTCCATCAGCTTGAGGTGCGCGATGCGCAGGCCGGCGGCAGTGAGGGCCGCGTCGAGCGAGTCCAGCAGCGGGCCGATGACCAGCGCGGGGGATTGCGCCGGGCGCGGCTTCACCGTCACGCTGCAATTGAGCCACGCCAGCATGGCTTCGGTGCGGGCGTAGCGGCCGTAATCGACATCCAGCGTCCGGGAGGCGGGCTCGAATGCGCCGCCGTGGATCTCGTCCAGCCATTCGGCCACGCCTTGGCCGGTGAGTGGGCTCATGTATCGGACGGGGGCACCGGCGATTTCCGGGAACTCGCGGTGGAGGTCCGCACGGGTGAAACAGACGAGGTCGGCTTCTTCGATCTGCTTGCGGAAGAGGTATGCGAGGCCATCATCGGCGGGAGGGTGGACCCACTCGCGGGCGCGGGTGGGGTCCACCAGGACACTGAAAGGGGCGAGCCGGAAGTCGCCCGCGAAATCCTGCTGCAGTGGGCGCAACACGGTGGCGGCGATGTCCGTACAGCTTCCCACGGCCTCGGCGAAGATGACGTCCGGCGCGTAGTCGCGCAGGCGCGCGGCGGCGTCGATGAGGTCCGAGAAGCGGCAGCAGAAACAGCCGCCGGTCACCTGGGCGGATTCCACGCCGCTGGCGCGGGCGAAGGAGGTGTCCACAAGCTCGGCGCCCTGGTCGTTGAGGATGGCCGCGGGACGCAGGCCGCGGGCGCGCAGCAGGCGCGAAGCGGCCACAATCAGAGTGGTCTTCCCCGCCCCGAGAAAGCCGCCGATGGGGACGAAGAACGGGCGGGCCATGGTCAGTAAGCGGCGACCAGTTTGCCGCCGGACGGGACGGCGATGTCCTCGGTCACGGTGAGGGTGACCTTCCCGGCCTGGCGCTCGGCGCGATGCGGGCAGGCCTGGCCGTCGAGCGTGACAGACGTCGCGCCTCCGCCGCCGCGGGGCAGGCTCAGGGAGCGGATAGGAAGCGAGCCTTCGATCACCTTCAGCTCCAGGCGGGCGCGGCCGTCTTCGGAGGCGATGGTGAACACGCCCCACCCCGTGCCCGACGACCAGAAGGAGACGAAGCGCGGCTCGGCGGAGCACGGCTGGAGCGTGAGCGTCTTCTCCGCGCCGTGGTAGTCGAAGCCGCTGTAGGCCACGACGGTGGACCACGACGACATGGCGCGGGCGTAGTGATGGCCGCACTCGGGCTCGTCCCAGGGGTTGCGGCGCTCGCCGTCGTAGCGGCGGCGCACGTCTTCCACCGTCTCCACGCCCTCGCGCACCATGCCGGCCTGGAGGAACAGCGCGGCCACCAGGTACTCGATGCCGGTCCACGCCTCGGCGTAGTAGGGGAACGGCACACGCGGACGCGTGACCTTGCCGTAGTCGCAGACCAGCACGGCGGGCTCGTCGTTGAGGGCATAGATGCGCTGGGTGGAATCGTGCTCGAAGAGGTTGGCGCGGTGGTTGTACTTGCGGATGGATTCGAGCGTCTTGCGGATATTCTTCGGTTCGAGCAGCGGGCCAAGGCCGGCGAGGCCGGCATGGTACTGGCCAATCAACTGGTCGGCGAGGCATCCTTCGCCGGCCTGAAACTCGGGCTGTTCGGTATTCTCGGCGCCCATGTTCCCCATGGTGAGCGGGGCGATGTCGGCCTTGGGAATGCCGCGCACCTGCTGGATGTAGTATTCGCCGTTGAAGAGGTTGGCGTCGATCCAGGCGCGGCCCTTCTCGAACAGGCCGTGGTAGTCGCGGGCGGCATTGTCGTCGCCCATCGCGCGGGCCATCTCCTCGGCGGCGCGCAGGGCTCCGAGGTAGTAGACGCCGCACTGGGGGTTGGGACCGTAGAACTCCACGTCGTAGGTGTTGTGCTGCACGCCTTCCATGACGCCGTCGCGGTTGGGGTCCCAGCCGCCCTTGATCCAGGCGAAGGCCAGGGCGCGCTGGACGGCGGGCCAGTGGCCGCGCAGCCATGGGGTGTCGCCCGACAGTTTCCAATCGAGGTAGATCTTGATGATCTGGCCCATCTGGCCGTCGGTGGCGGTCCAGCCGGAGCGCTCGATGCCGTCGGGGAGCGTCTGGCGGAAGCGCATCGCGCCCTGCTCGTCGAGGGAGTAGCCGAAGGCGGAGTTGCGAAGCGAGCGCGCGAAGGTCGGGAAGACGTACTGGGTGGCGGTCTCGTAGTTCCAGACGTGGGTGCAGTTGCCGTGGCAGCAGCCGCTGCGGTCGTTGCTGCCCTCGAAGCCGTGGAACTCGCCGTCGGCGGTGCGGAAGGAAGTCTGGGTGACGAGAGTGGAGAGGTTGGACATGGCCGCGTCGCGCAGGGCGGCGGGGAGGGTGCTCTCGCGCATGGCGCCGAGGAACGCGCGGGTGCGTTTCTCGAGATCGGGAAGGTTGCGGAGCGCGTGATCGGCGGCGGCCCAGGCGTCGGCGAAGCGGGTGCAGTAGTAGTTGCCGATGACGTCGTTCTCATGGCCGCGCGGGGCGCTCCAGCCGCAGCCGGCGGGAGTGCGGTTGGGGAAGTGCCAGGCGAGCAGGAACTCATACACGGCTTCGGCGCCGGGGGCGATGTCGCGCTGCAAACAGAGAGAGCCGGTAGGGCGGCGGCGTTCGGCTTCGGGGCCGAGCGCGCCGTCGCTCGAGAAGTCGTCCCAGAACAGGTTGGGGCTGGCCCACCAGCGGGCGGCGGGCCAGCCGCGGAGGTAGGTCACGCGGCCGTCGCCGGGGTGCATCAGGCACAAGGCGAGAGAGCCGCGCTGCGTGTCGGTCTCGGCGAGGCCGGGGTTGGTCATGTAGAGGCCCTGAAGCTCGGCGCCGTCGGCATCCGGAGCGCGGCGGAACTCGATGGCGCGGCCGTCGGCGCCGGCGCGGCCGACCGCGCCGGGTGCGGCGGCGATGGGGTTGTCGAGCGAGAAGGCGATGGAGACGGTGGCCTTCGCCGCGCCGGGATTCTTCACGCGATAGCGCAAGACGGCCACGGGCAGGCCGGAAGCTTCGGGGTCTAGCGGCACGAAGGGGCTGAAGGCTTCGAGCGAGACGCGCACGGGGAGGCGGGAGTCCGCGAAGTCGATGCGCGCCATGGGGAACTCGCCGGTGAAGGTGGCGCGGGCCAGGCGGGAGAGGCCGGGGGCGTTGGCCGGACCGAGGCCCGAAGTGCTGGCGTAAGGCGGCAGCAGGCGCGACTCGAGCACGCGCGCCACGGGCTTGGCCTTGCCGGTCTGAGCCCAGATGGAGGCCATGGCGTAACCGGGAGAGCGGCCTTTGTCGGGACGGTTGAAGATCTCCCAATCGCGAAACTGGCCGCGTCCGCCGAGGCTGATGCTTCCCGTGGCGACGCCTCCGAGCGGAAAAGCGATGGTGGCCAACTGGCGGCCGGTGTAGACGCGCGGGTAGCGCATGGGCAGCGGCGCTGGGGGCGCGGCCGCGGCGGGCGGCGCCGGGGGCTGCTGGGGGGACGCCGCTTCGGGCGCGGCCGCCAGCGCGGCCCCGGCGGCTACCTTCTTGAAGAACCCACGACGGTCGGTGCTCATCGAAGCCTCCGATGGCGGCGTCGGGCGTCACCATCACCGCATTGATAGCACACTGCCGCCCGCGAGGGGGGCGGAACGGCTCGCACGGCGGACCAAGAAGTCTCGAAGCCGGTTGTTCAGTGACGCGATCCGGGAGTATGTCGCGCGATATGCGCCGAGTTGCGGCATCCCACTGATGAGTTCGTTTCGCTGGCCGCTCGCCGCGTCCTGAAAGAAGTGATTGGTGATCTCGGAAGGTGAGGTCTGGTTGCGCTGATCGTTGTGGAACTAGCGGCGCATGAAGTCAAACGCAATCTCGCGCCCATATCCGTGGGCGACCGCGAGTGAGATCCAGAGCATGGCAAACGGTTCCAGCAGGCGCGCCTGGCCGAGCGGCCCGGCGTCGTGCGCATCGAGACCGATTTCCGCGGCCAATTGATGGACCACCTGTTTCGCCGCCGCGTCGTCCCCGCAATAGAACATGGATGCGGCGCGATCTCCAAAACGCGGATTCGCCATGATGTTGAACCCGATCGTATTGAACGCCTTTACTACCCTCGCGCCCGGCGCCCAGGACGCAACCTGTTCCGCACCGGAGGTGGTGTTGCCGAACTCCAGGCCCGCCAACTGCGGCAACAACGGATTGGTGGCGTCGATCAGGATCTTGCCGGCCAGGGGACCGGCGCCCTCGATGGCTCCCCGTGTCGCCGGCCAAGGGGTCGCGACCAGCACGATGTCACTAGACGCCGCTGCGTCGGCCGAGGACGCCGCACGGGCCGTGCCGCCCGCTTTCCGGACGAGTTCCCGCATGGCTTGCGAGCCGGGATCGCGCGAGCCGAATGCGACGGCGTGCCCGCCTGCAGCCCAACGCGAACCTAGAGTTCCGCCCACGTTTCCAGAGCCGATAACACCTATCTTCATATATCCTTATTTTCACTGCCCGGCTTGGGCATTTCCGTCATGGACTGTACAGTTACGGCACTGCATCGCCGGGGAACGCAACGGGTGTTAAGGTAATCCAGTGAGACCAAAACTCGCGCTGCTTTGCCTGGGGTTGTGGTGCGCCGGTGTGCGCGCCCAGCCTGACACGGTCATCGCGGTGGATGCGTCGCGGACCGGGCACGCGATTCCGCGCACCATCTATGGCACGTTCCTGGAACCCATCGGGCACAGCACCTACGGCGGGCTGTGGGCCCAGATCCTGGAGAACCCCAGCTTCGAGGACAGTCTCTGGAGCGCGGGACGCCTGTCGCGGATGATCAGCCAGCGGAAGGAACTAGCGGACGCCTCCAATATCGGACTGCCACTACCCTGGGAGCCGCTCCATCCGGCGCAGGGATGGCGCTACGAACCGCGGTGGGGCGACGCGGCCAACTCCGAGCGCTCGCTGTTGATCATGGCGCTGCCCGGGCAGGAGACGGGCGTGCGGCAACTGGTGTACCTGCCGGTTCACCGCACGCTGCGATACACCGGCAGCCTCTACGCCAAGCCGGTAAGCGGACCCCGCGAACTGGAAGTTTCCCTCCGCCGGCGAGACCGGCCCGACGAGGTCTTCGCCCGGCAGAAACTGCGGCTGCCGGCGGCCGGCTGGACGCGGTACGAGTTCTCACTGGAGCTTGCCAAGGGCGCTGTGGCCGGCCTGGAAGCGGTGGATTTCGCCATCGCCATTTCCGACGAAGCGCGCGTGCTGGTGGACCAGGCATTCCTGTTCCCGGCCGATGCCATCGACGGAATGAACCCCGAGATGATCGCGTATGCGCGCGATATGAAAACCCCGCTGGTGCGGTATGGCGGCAACTACACCTCCGGATACCATTGGCGCGACGGCGTGGGGCCGATGGACCGGCGCGTCACCATGCTCAACCAATCGTGGGGCATGCCGGAATACAACCACTTCGGCACGGACGAGTTCCTGCGGTTTTGCGAGTTGATCGGCGCGCAGCCGCAGATCGCCCTCAACCTGGGCAGCGGCACGCCGGAGGAAGCGGCGGACTGGGTGCGATACGTCAACGGCAAATGGGGCGACCGCGCGGGCGGCCTGGTCTGGGAGTTGGGCAACGAACTCTGGGGCAATTTCCAGATCGGCTATCCGACGCTCGCGCGAATCGCCGAGCGGACGAAGGAATTCAGCGACGCCGTTCGCCGCGCGGATCCGCGCTCGCGGCTCATCGCCACCGGGCAGGACCCGGATCACTTCGAGCAGTGGAACGCGGCACAACTCAAGCTTGGCCCCGATGCGCTGAACTATCTTTCCACCCACTTCGTGGTGAGGACGGCCGACGTCCAGAAGGCCAACCCCTCGCCGGAATTCATCGCGCAGGCCGCGCTGGCGCTACCGGTGGGCCTGGAGCGGCAGTTGCGGAGCATGAAGCAGCAAATCGATGCGGACGCCGCGGCGCGCGGCCGGGTCCGCATCGCTTTCACCGAATGGCTGTTCACCGGCCCCGCGGCGTCGGCCCCCACGTACGACAATTTGGGCGGGGCGCTATGCACGGCCGGCTTCCTGAACACGCTGCTGCGCACGGCTGACTTCACCCCGGTTTCCGACATGACGGGGCTCATCGAATTCGGCGGCGTCTGGCAGAAGCGCGCACGGGTCTACGGCGTGCCGGCCTACTGGGCCTTTCGCATGTACTCGCGCGCCGACGCTGCCACGCTGGTGGAGACCAAGGTGCAAGGCGAGCAGTACGATGTGGACGAGGGCGTCAAGCGCATTCCGGCGATCCGCTCCGTGCCGTACCTGGACGTGGTCTCGGCATTGAACGCGGGCGGCACACGGCTGACGCTGTTCTGCGTGAACCGCCACCTGACGCGCCAGATACCCGCCGCGGTGCAGCTTTCGGGGTTTACCGCGGTGTCGTCCCGCGCACAGCAGCTCACATCGAAGAGCCTGTACGACGGGAACAGCGAGGAGCATCCGGAGGCGATCGTGCCGGTGGATGTGAGGGTGAACGCGCAGGGACGCGCATTCGAATTCACGTTTCCGCCCATGAGTGTTACGGTGATCGAGTTAGAAGGGAGACACTGAGATGCGACTGATTCTGACATGCCTGGCGCTGGCCGCGGCTCTTCCGGCACAGCCGCCGATTCCCAGTTACGGAGTGAAGCGCGCCGCCGGCCGCATCGTAATCGACGGCAAGCTGGACGAGAAGGCCTGGCAGGAGGCGTCCACCATCGAGTTCGTGTTCCCCTGGGATTTCCAGACCGGCGCCAAGCAGAAGACCACCGCCCGGCTGCTGTGGGACGACGACTATCTCTATGTCGGATACGAGTGCGAGGACAAAGACATCGTGGCGCTGCGGACCGAGCGCGACGATCCCACGTATCAAGACGACGCGGTAGAGATCTTCATCAACCCGCGACCGTCGCAGACCGGCGTCTACTTCGGCCTGGAGATGAACGCGCGCGCGGTGCTGTACGACTACGTGATGGTGGACGCCCGGTATGCGTTCAAGCGCTTCAACATGCAGGGCGTGCTGCTGGCTACGTTCATCCGCGGCACGCTGAACGCACGCGGCGATGAAGACCAGGGCTGGAGCCTGGAAGTCGCGATCCCGTGGGCAAATTTCGAAGAACTTGCAAGGCGGCCGACTCCCGGCACCATCTGGACCGCCAATCTCAACCGCTGGGACGGGGTCGAGCCCGACCGCCGCCTCAGCATGTGGTCCGATCCGGTCCAACCCCGGGCGCAGCCTCACGTGCCCGCGAGGTTCGGCCAGTTGGTATTCGTGCAGGACGCGAAATAATCACCCGGCGTCCTCCGGCGGAAGGCGCACGGGCCTGCGCTCGTTCGAAGAGCGGTAGATGGCCGCGATGATCTCCACGACTTTGCGGCCATCCTCGCCGGTCGCCAGCGGCGGGCGGTCCTCGAGAATGGCGCGCAGAAAGTCGCGGTCCTGTGCGGCGTGATAATGCGTGACGGGGTCGATGCGCCGGAACGCGGCGCGATCCTCTTCCTCGAAGACAGGTAGCAGGTGTTCCTCGCCCGGAATCGTCCAGAGATCGTTCAGCGGCGGCTCGGCGACTCCGGTCATGCCGGCGATGAAGGTGGCGCCGCTGTCGGTCTGGGCGCCGACCGACGCGCCGTTCGAGCCATGCACGTGGATCTTGGTGTGGATCCCGGGCTTCTGGCTCAGGCTGACCACCACGGAACCGAGCGCCCCGCTGCGGAACCGGATCATGGCCAGGGCGGTGTCTTCGACTTCAATGTAAGGATGATTCAAATTGGCGTAGCAGCCGCTGATTTCGTCGATCGGTCCCATGAGCCATTGCAGGATGTCCAGGTGGTGTGGCGACTGATTGATCAACACGCCGCCGCCTTCGGTTTCCCATTTCCCGCGCCACGCGTCGGACCGGTAGTAACTCTCGTCGCGCCAACTGAACATGGCCACGGTGCCCAAGGCGGGAGCGCCGATTTTGCCCGCGTCGATGGCGGCCTTCATGCGGCACACGGGTTCGAAGAAACGGCGCTGGCTGACCACTCCCAGCTTGACCCGATGGCGCGCGGCAGCCTCGATCATGGCGTCGCAATCGGAGAGGGTGGAGGCCAGAGGCTTCTCCACCAGCACGTGGATTCCCGCTTCGGCCGCGCGCACGGCTGGCGCCCGGTGCGCCGGATGCGGGGTGCAGACAATCACGGCTTCGATGCGGGCTTCCGCGATCATGCTCTCGAGATCGCGGCAGGCTCGCACGTGGTAGCGGGCCGCAAATTCGGCCGCGCGCTCCGGCGCGGTATCGGTGACGGCCACGAATTCGGCTTCGGGCAATTCGCCGAGAGCGGCGGCGTGCAGGTGGGCCACTTTGCCGCAGCCCACAATGGCAGTTCGGACCTTGCGGTTCATCTCCTATTCCTTAAAGTGAATCGCGATCATCCTGCGCAGGAACGCCAGCGACTCCGCCATCTCGTCCATCCCGTTCATGCCGTCTTCGATACTGATCCAGCCGGAATAGCCGTGCCGCGCCAGGATGCGGAAGATCGCGCTGTAGTCGTTCAAGCCCTTCCCGGTGACCCCGTGGCGCAAACTGGGCGAATAGCCGAGAGTGCCGTCGCTCTGCCGCAGTTCGTCGAGAGACGCGCCGGGCGCCAGGAAGCGATCGCTGGCGTGCATGCTGACCACACGGCCGGCGACGCGCTCCAGCAGGTCCACCGGGTCGTCTCCGGCCACGATGGCGTTGGACGGATCGTACTGCACTCCGAAATACTCGCGCTCGGGGATGGCGTTCAGGACGGCGAGAAAAACATCCTGCTTCTGGGCGAACTCCGGGTAGCGCCAGAAGCCGTCCTTGTAGTGATTCTCCAAGCCGAGCACGATGTCGTATTCGCGGGCCACGGGCACGAGCGCGGTGATGGCTTCCACGACCCACTCGATGCCTTGCTCCCGGCCGACTTCGGGATAGCGCTGGCCGGTGAGCACGCGGCACACGGTCCGCGGTCCGCCGAGCCGGCGGGCCACACGAATCATATCGGCCTCGTGTTCGACCGCCTGCTTGCGGGCATCCGGCAGGGGGCTGGTGAAATCGGGCGAGCAGCAGAGCATGGGCATCTCGAAGCCCGCCCGGTGAATGGCATCGCGGACCTTCGCCAGATAGTCGGAATCCAGGCTGGTGAAGAAGCCTTCATACAGTTCCAGACCGTCGGCGTCGAGGTCTTTGGCCATGTCCACCCACTCGAAGACGGACATGGTGCGAGCTGCCGCGATTTCATCGAGGTAGCACTTGGGGAAAGCGGAGATTTTCGGCGGCATAAGGGACCGTAAAGCCAATCGTATTACGCGAGCCCTAAGGCCTGCCGCAGCGCGTCCTTCATCACCGCCTCCGGCGCCTTCCGCCCGGTCCACAATTCGAACCCGATCGCGCCCTGATAGACGAGCATGGCCAGGCCGTCGAGAACCGGCAGGCCCCGCTGCCGCGCCGCGCGGAGCAGGCGCGTCTCCGGCGGGTTGAAGACCACATCGCAGACCAGCATTCCCGAGTGCGCGGAGCGCAGGTCCACGGGCGGCATGGCGTCCACATCCGGATACAGGCCGATGGATGTGGCATTGACCATGATATCGGTGTCAGCGGGCACCGCATAGGTACTTTGCCATGGCTCGAACCGGATCGGCGCGTCAGTTTTCGAGACGAGATCAGAGACCATCGGTTCCCCGCGGCTCACCGAGCGGTTTACCACCAATACGTCCGAGGCCCCGGCCAGGGCCAGTTCCGTCACGATTGCCCGTGCCGCGCCGCCGGCGCCGAGCACGGCCACGCGCTTGTTCCTCGGGTCAACTCCGGCGTCCGTGCGCAGGCCCCGCAGGAAACCCTTGCCGTCGGTGTTCTCGCCGATCAACCGGTCCGCTTCCCGTCTGACCGTGTTCACCGCGCCGATGATCGCGGCATCCGGCGCCACCGCGTCGAGGTACTCGATGACCGCGACCTTGTGCGGAATCGTGAGGTTGAGGCCCTGCATGCCGAACGCTCGCATTCCGGTCATGGCGTCGCGCAACCTCGCGGGCGGCACCTCGACCGTGAGGTATCGCCAGTTCAATCCGATGGCCCGGAAGGCCGCCTCCTGCATGGCGCCTGTCGGGTTCTCCGCCACTGGCTGGCCAAAGCAGCCCACTAACTCCGCCCTGAAATTTGCCGGCATACGAGCCAAGTTAGCACGACAAATGTGATGTGCTGCGGTCTGTTACAGTTGTCACTTACAAGCCATGAAGACAGCCACTCTCGAACAGCCGGGCCGATTCACCCTCACCGACACCGCGCAACCTGGCGCGCCAGGACCGAGGGAAGTTCTCGTGCGCGTCTTGGCGATTGGCATTTGCGGCACCGATCTGCACGCGTTCGAAGGCACCCAGCCATTTTTCACTTATCCGCGAATTCTCGGGCACGAACTGGCGGTCGAGGTGATCGAGGCCGGCGACAGCGACGGGCAGTTCAGGCCCGGCGACCGGTGCGCGGTGAACCCGTATATGACCTGCGGCGAATGCGCGGCCTGCTTGTTGGGACGGACGAACTGCTGCGCCAAGATGCGCGTGATCGGCGTCCATTCCGACGGCGGCATGCGCGACCGCATTCTTCTGCCGGCGAAACATCTGTACCGGTGCGAGAGCCTGCCGCCCATACAGATTCCGCTCGTGGAGACGCTCGGCGTCGGCATCCACGCCGTGGGCCGCGCGGCGCCGCAGGCGGGCGACCGCGCGATCGTCGTCGGCGCCGGACCCATCGGGCTGTCGGTGATGCAGTTTTTATTGCTGGCAGGCGCCGATGTCGGGGTGATTGAGAAGATGCCGGAGCGCCTCGAATTCGCGGCCCGGCATTACGGCTTGACGCGCTATTATCCGTCGCACCAGGAGGCGCGGCAGGAAGAGCCGTCCTTCCTGGTGTTCGACTGCACCGGCGACAAGAGTTCGATGGATGGCTCGATTCAGCTGCTCCAGCAGGCCGGCACGCTGGTTTTCGTCGGCCTGATCAACGACACGATTTCCTTATTCGATCCGGACCTTCACCGGCGCGAGGCGACGATCCTGGCGAGCCGCAACAGCACGCCGGCCGAGCACCATCGCGTGCTCGACTACATGGAGAACGGGCGGATCGATGTGGCGTCGTGGCCCACGGAGTGCGTTGGTCCCGACGCGATGAACAAGCGGTTTCCGCCGTGGCTTCACCGGGAGGCCGGCGTCGTAAAGGCTATCGTCGAGTGGTCTTGAGTTGCGTTACGGCGCCACCGGGCGCGCTAGCACGCGCAAGGTCACGATCGCGAAGGGCGGCATGGCCACGTCCACGCCGTCTTTCGACACGGGGATCTCGCGGAGGTTGTCCTCGGCGGCGTTCGACAGCCAGGCGCGGCTGAATTCGAGCAGGCGCGAAGAGAGGCGCGCCTTGCCCTCGCGGCCGGAGGTCTCCAGCAGACGGACGATGTAGCCCTCGCCATCCTCGGCGGGCTTGAGCGTCTCCAGTTCGACGCCGCCGCCCGCCAGGCCGAGGAAACTCGCGGGCGTGGCCGGCAGCGTGCCTCGCAACCCGACTTTATCGTTTCTCCCCAGCTCGCCGGTTTCGAGCGGCGTCAGCGATTCCCTTCCCAGGCGGCTCAGCAGCGCCGGATCCAGCGTGGCGCCGCTTGTGACCACGTAGCGGAAAGTGAACTCTCCGCTCTGCACGCGCGGGAAGTTGGTGTGCCAGTAGTTGTTCAGCGCGTAGGAGAAGATGGCGGACGACTTCGGCTCGAACTTCTCCGGCCACAGGCCCCGATTGATGTCGCCGAAGGTCACGAGCGGCGCATCGACGGGGATCAACGCCGCGCTGAACCCGCCGCCGCTGACGCGCGCCCAGTGTCCCGCCGTGTACCATTCGCGGCAGCCGCCGGCGAGTTCGTCGCGCCCCGGATTGACGGTTCCGCTCTGGCCCTCGTACTCGAATTCCGGCTGCGGCGCCGCGAAGGGGAACGCAAAGTAGATGGCCTCCTTGTCGTTCACCGGCTCTTTCTGGAAGCGATTGACGATCTCGATCTTCTTCTCGCCGTTGAACAGGCGGATCTCCACATCGATGCGGGGCGCATGGAGGCCGCTCGCCCGGTAAGTCAGAGACTGTCCCCACGGCGTTGCGGCGGCGTTCCCCGCGGACGCAGCAGCCGCGGGGGTTACCGTCAGGTTCGCGTCGGGCAAGTGTTCGGATATGTGGATGAGGCGTGTGTTGTCGCCGCCCGCCACGTACATGTATTGGTCGAGCACGTACGGGTTCTTCGGATCGGCCAGCTCGCGGCCGGCCTGCTTGTCGAAGATGCTGGAGATCCCGCCGCGGTTCGAATCGACGGTGACGCGGTAGAACTCGTTCTCGATGGTGTTCGCCGGTTTCGGCTCGGGCGACGCCGGCGCGGTCTGGCTGCTTTCCATCCGGTAGACGCGATAGCCCATCGCGGGCACGCTGCCGGCCAGGAATCGCACGCGCCGGTATCCGTTTCCGGCCCGCAGCGATTCCAGCGCCGCCGGCTGGCCCGTTCCCGTATCCACCAACTGCGTGCCATTCGAAAGATCGAGTTCCACCAGGCCGCTGCGCTCGTGGGCCAGCGAGTTGAAAACGACAATCGCGGGCGGCTCGATCCGGATGCTGTCGAGCAGCCGGCTCATGGATTCCTGGGCGATCCAATGCGCCGCCTCGCGGGCGTCGGAGACGTGGAAATGTTTGGTCTCGATCTGGCGCACGCTCTGTTCGCTCTCCGGCCGCGAATAGCCGCCCGAGGACGTGTAGGTGTGTTCGGCGTAGAGCAGCAGGTCGCGCCACAAACGCCGCAGTCCTTCGAGCGGCGGCGCCCATTCGGGCTTCTGCAGCGCGGCCACCGAGGACAGCTTCTCGACCGACAGCGCGCGGCTCTCGGTCTCGCGGTAGAGGGCGGCGAATTGCGCGTCGGTGCCGATGCCGTCCTCCCAATAGGGTCCGAAGTCGCCGCGGACGGTCTCGAGCTGGTCTCCGAATTTCTTCTCGATGGTCTCGAAGTAGTCGCGGAAGGTCGCCAGTTGCAGGCGCGGCCAGGCGTATTTGGCATTCCAGCCGCGGACGAACTCGCCCTCGCCGGGGATCAGGTCGGTGTTTTCCAGTTGGCTTCCGAACATCAGAACCGCGTCGGGACGGTAGCCCGGCGATTCGAAGGTCTGAAGAAATGTGGGCAGGCCGTCGCGGCAGCCGGCCTCGCGCGGCGGCAGGCCGCAGATGAACCAGAGGTTGGAGTACTGGCGTGTGTAGGCCATCAGCACCTTCGCGCCGTCGGGGCCCTGCCACCAGAATGGCGAGCGGGTCTGCCACCGGCCGTAAAGGGGCTGCGGGCCGCGGTCGTCATTGGCGCCCGCGGCGAAGTACTTGACGCCGGCGGCGGCCAGCACGGATGCGTAGCTCCAGGGATAGGCCGGCACGTCGGTGATGTTGGCGTAGTCGTTCGGTCTGCCCGCCTCGCGATTCAGCGCGCGGCCGGCGTAGGTCGAGCGGATCAGCGTCTCCAGGCCGGCGCCGCCGGCCATCAGGTTGGCGTACTGCGCTGGGATCGAGATGCGGCCCGCGCGCACCGCCTCCAGGAATTCTTTCCGCGCCGCCGGAGAGCGCGTGCGCAGGTACTGCTCCACCAGCCACACACCATCGAGAGAGAAGCGCATGTCGGCGTCGTGGCGCATCTCTTCCAGCAGGCGATCGATGTTGCGGTTCTGCAGCTCCTCGATCTTGGGCTGGTAGTCGGTGAAGCCGATATCGAGGTGGGTGTGCGGCACCAGGTAGACGGTGAGCTTTCGTTTGGGAGTAAGCCGTTCGGCACGCTGGTAGCTCCTGCCATCGAGCAGCAGGGCGGCGCGCGCTTCGGAGCCGGCGGCGAACTCCGGGACCTTGAATTCGAACCGCTGCTGGCCGAAGCGCGCGGGTGCCAGTTCGGCGCGATACTCGGCGCCGCCGATCGTCAGCGTGAGAGTCCCGCGAGAGACCACCGCGGCAGCGGTGACAGTCGTCGTAACCAGCTCGCGCGTCACGCCGTTCTCCGTAACGAAGAAGTACGCCGGCTCGACCGAGATTGCAGGTTCCGCGGCCGCCGGGCCGGTGTGCAACAGCGCCAGCGCATCCCAACTGATCTGCGAATCGCCATTTTCGTCGGCCGCGTCGTCCACGGCGGTGATGCGCAACTCGTTATCGCCTTGCCGCAGCGCGCTCGCCGGGATGGGAATGCGCTCCCGGGCTTCGGCGCAGATCGGCGAATCGGCGCGTCCCTCGGCATGGTAACTCAGGCGGCGGTCGATAAACGCGGTGCCCTGCGCGCCGTTGAGCTCGAATTCCAGGCGGGGCACCCGCGGATTGCCGGCCATGATGGCGAGATCCAAAACATACGACCCGTCAGGCGCGGCTTCCATCCGGAAGCGGATGGTGCGGGAGTGCTGCTGCGGGCCGGAGCGGGCGTTGAGGCTGCCTGCTTGCGAGGACGGCCAGCGCCTGGCGGCATCCGGTGCGCCGGCGTCAACCACCACCGGCTGCGCGCCCACGCGCCCGCCGAACTCGGCCGAGGCGTGGTCGAACGTCCCGATGCGCCAGACCGTGGTCTCCTGGCTCCACAGCGGCAAGCCCGCACCCAGCAGCGCGAGAGTCAAAACAGAGGATCGGATGCTCATTTCATGGATCATTCTACGCCCATTCGTCGCCGTCTACCCGCTATAATCCAGGCTATGGACGTCGAGTGCGCGGCCCGCCCCTTCCAGATCTGCGGATCGTGCAGGGGCGTGTGGGTGACGTGGGACAGCTTCGTGATGGATCCGGCCGTGCGCCTGTTGGGCCTGCAAGCCGTGATCACCAATCCGGAGATCAACCTGCTGGTCTTCGAGCACGGCTGCGGCAGTTCCATCTCGATCCTCTCCCGGCGGCTGCGCCATCTGCTGCCCGCACCGGAACCGGGCGATCCGACCGCCAGGCTGCTGGGCACCGATCAATGCCGGAGGCACTGCGTCCGCCTGGAGGACCTGGAACTGTGCGACGCGCCCTGCAGCAGCGCGCGGGACCGTAGGCTGATCCGCCTCCTGCAGCAAATGAAGAAAGAGGCCGGTGGTTCTCAAAAGCGGACACTCACGCCGTGAGCGATCCGTCCGGCAGTTAATAGTTTCAGCCACTTGTCCAGCCCTCGGAACGGACCTCGGCTTGCACCACGGACAGGCGGATGTTCACTCTCCTCGGAGATCTGCGCTACTCTTTCCGCACCCTGCGCAAGATGCCCGGCTTTAGCATCGTGGCCTTGCTGGTCCTGGCGCTCGGCATCGGAGCGAACACCGCGATCTTCAGCGTGGTCAATTCGGTGCTGCTGCGTCCGCTGCCGTTTCCCGGCGCCGATCGCCTCGCGCTGATCTGGGAGACGGATTTGAAGGACGGCATCCAGCGCGAAGGGCCGTCCGCGCCGAATTTCCTCGACTGGAAGGAGCAGAATCAGTCCTTCGAAGATATGGCGCTGCTCGAGGTCGGCACGGGCACCGTGACCGGTGAGGGCGAGCCCGAGCAGGTCATCGGCCTGCGAGTGACCACGAATTTCCTGTCGATGCTGGGGGCTCGAGCCGTTCTCGGACGTGGCTTCACGGCGGCTGAGGGAGAAGGTCAGGCGCGGTACCCGGTGGCCGTGCTCACGAACGGGTTTTGGAAGCGCCGCTTCGGAGCGGACCCGCGCGTCATCGGACGAGCCTTTACCATGAACAGCGAGCCGTACACCGTGATCGGCGTGCTTGCGGCGGATTTCTGGCAGCCGCTGCCCAGCGACCTTTATGTGTCGTGGCCGGTCGCGGAACTGCGCGCCAAGGAGCGCGTGGCGCACGACTTCGGTGTCATCGCCCGCCTGAAGCCGGGCATCACGATCGCCCGGGCGCAGGCCGAGTTGAGCACCATCGCGCGCCGCATCGATGCCCAGACGCCCAGGCTGGCAGGCTGGGATGTGGCCGTAGTGGGGATGAAACAGGCGCTCTTCGAATACATCCGGCCCGCGCTGCTGCTCCTGGGGGCGGTGGGACTTCTTCTGCTGCTGGTCTGCGTCAACGTGGCGAGCCTGCTGCTGGCGCGCGTCACAGGCCGGCGCAAGGAGATGGCGATCCGCGCGGCATTGGGCGCGCGGCGCGGCCGCCTGGTCACGCAGATTCTGAGCGAGAGCCTGCTGCTCAGCCTCATGGGTGGCGCGCTGGGAGTCTTCGTCGCCCTCTGGGGCGTGGACCTTCTGAGCGCGGTCCTGCCCGGCACACTTCCGATGACGGAGGCCGGAGCCGAGGTCGTGCGGCCGGCCCTCGGAGTGGATGCGCGCGCGCTGGTCTTCGCGCTGCTCATCTCGACCGGGGCCGCGCTGATTTTCGGACTGATACCAGCGCTATATGTCGCCCGAACCGACGTGAACGATGCGTTGAAGGCGGGCGGGCGAACGTCATCCCCATCGGTCGGCCGGTCGCGGGTATGGGGTCTGCTCGTGGCTGGAGAGATCGCTCTCGCCAGCATGCTGCTGATCGGCGCCGGGCTCGCCATGAAGAGCTTCGCGAATCTGCAACACGTGAATCCGGGGATACGGCCCGATCATGTCCTGACGTTTCGCATGCGGCTGCCCACGGACAATCTCTACAAGAGCGATCGCGAACAGGCCGGGTTCTACCGGCGCGTGCTCGACACAGTGGAACAGATACCCGGCATACAAACCGCCGGTCTAACCGATGTGCTGCCGTTCGGACAGCAGAACGACCGGGAGTACTTCACCATCGAAAATCGTCCCCTGCCGCCGGGTCAGGCGCTGGTCGCCGACTTCCGGCGGGTCAGCCCACGGTACTTCAACACCATGGGGATCGCGCTGCTCCAGGGGCGGCTGCTTACGGATCGCGATGTTCGCGACGCCCCGCTGGCGATCCTGATCGACGAAACCCTGGCCCGCCAGTATTGGCCCGGCGAGAATCCGGTCGGTCGCCGCATGCGGTTGTGGGGCGAATTTCGCGAAGTCGCCGGCATCGTGAGCCCGGTGCGTCATTATGGCCTGGAGAAACAGCCGGAGCCCACCATCTACGCGCCCTACGAGCAGATGCCGGACAAGGCCATGGCGCTGGCCGTGCGCACGACGATGGAGACCGAGGCGGTGGTGAAAGTCGTGAAGCGGGCCGTGTGGTCCGTGGATCGCGGCCAGCCGGTGTTTCAGATCCGCAGCATGGACGAGTATCTGTCGCTGGCCGGCGCCGCGCCTCGCATCTCGACGGTGCTGCTGGCGATTTTCGCGGGCATCTCGATGCTCCTGGCCGCGCTCGGGGTTCATGGAGTTGTCTCCTACGGCGTCGCCCAGCGGACCCGCGAGTTCGGACTTCGCATGGCGCTTGGCTCCACGCCCGGGCAACTCGAGGCGCTGGTAATCCGGAACGGCATCCAGACCGCGGTGATTGGCCTTCTGGCCGGGATGGCCGGCGCCGCCGTGCTGGCGTCGTCCCTGCGCGCGCTGCTCTATGGCGTTGCGCCGCTCGATCCGATTGTGATGGCTGGAGCCGCCGCGTTACTGCTTACGGTGGCGCTCGTCGCGAACTATGTCCCGGCGCGGCGCGCGACGCGCATCGATCCGCTGGAAGCGCTGCACCACGAGTAGCAGGATCGGTGAGCGGGCCTCGCTCTGGCGCTGGTTGCCTGAAACTCGGGGCCAGAATGCTGGAGGGGTGTCGAAAAGTGGTGGGCGCAAATTCAGGGGATCTGCGGTCATCTCCGTCTCAACACAGCGAGCGACCTTGCCGGTGGGCATCCCGTATGGTGACCTCGGAATCCGTCCTGATGTAGACACCCGCTCTGCGGCTTCGTTCAAGTCGGCTTGCGCCCGCTGATGTGGCCCTCCCGCGCGCCCACCGCGCGAGTGCGCAGCCGAAGGCGACGGAATCGACGACCGGGCCGGCGGCGCCCGATGTTTCGGGTCACGAGCCTCCGGCGCAGTACGCGGGAAACGAAGGCGTTCATCGCGCTCGCTCCGTGATGTACACGCCCCCAAAGATGACAAGGCCCGAGACCACCAGCGCGAGCGTGACGTGCTCATGGAGAATGCAGATCCCGAAGACGGTGGCCAGCAACGGCTGCAGATACGAGAAGGCAGCCAGGTGTGAGGCTTCCATGCGGGCTAGCGCGTAGTAATAGATGAGGTAGCAGATCACCGACGGCAAGAGCGCCATGTAAAAAACGGCGGCCCAGGCCGAAAACGGAACCGCGCGGAAGTCAAACCCGGCCGATTGCCACAGCGTGACCGGCGCAAGCAGCAGCGCGCCGCCCGCGTACGCGAAAGTGTTCACGGTGATGGTGCCATACCGTTTGGCCTGCGGCTTTCCCAGCACCGTGAACATGGAGAAGGCCAGCGCACCGCAAAACGTGATGAAGTCTCCCGCCAAAGTGGCTTCACCTTGCGGGCCGGTATCGAGCGTGCGCAGCAATACCACTCCCGTCAGCGCCACCATCACGCCCACCAGTTTCCACGCGGTAAGCCGTTCCAGACCCCGCACGCTGGCTAGCAGCAGAATCAGGATCGGTGTGGTGTTTGCGAAGATCGACGAATGCGCAACGCTGGTGCGGCTCAGACCGAGCACGAACAAAAACTGATTGAGGGCCACGCCGAACAGGCCCAGGCTGACCAGTTGCGGCACGTCCCGGAGTGTCCATGAGCGCGTGGTGCGCTGCCGCTCCCACCAGTAGGCCGGCAAAATCAGGACACCAGCGATTGAAATGCGTAATCCGTAAAGCAGCACTGGGGGGAACGCGTGGAGGGAGATCTTGCCGGCGATGTAGTTTCCGGTCCAGCCGGCAATCATCAGGGCGATGAGGGCGTAGAGGCTGGCGCTGACCTTCAACCGATGGGCTCCTCGCGTACGGTGATCCTGCGGATGAAATCGCGATCGAGCGCGCAGTCGAAGCCGGGTTCGTTGCGGACCACGATGGCGCCCTGCGGAGCCACGTCGCGAACGCGTTTGGCTTCCGCAAAGCCGGCCGCGCGGCTCGGCATGGCGTTGGTGATGTCGCAGTCGCGCTGGACCGCCTGTTGGGCGTAATGGGCGGTGCGGATGGATTCATCGAGGCAGACCGGAGTCTGGACCTTGGACTGGGCGCGGTTGATGCTGTCGTCGTGGCTGAGGGGCTGGTCGATCATTCAGGTAGAAATCGTCCACCTTCTCCAAGTGAGCGGTTTCGGCCAGGGTATTGGCGGAGTTGGCGTCCACCATCACGTTGATGGAAGGATGGAAAGACTCAGCTTACCGCCTTCCACGGGCCTCGGCAGCCGTGGTCCTGCGATCCACAACGCCTTTGTGCGAAGCGGCGCCCGCCCGCATTGGATTTGCTGTCCTCCGGGGAGGCGCAAAATCGACGCTGAGGACCCTTCGAAGATCGTCGACTCAGTGAGCGGGGCGCCTACCGGCGTGTTTTGACGATGAATGATCAACGCGCGTCGCGAATTCTGTCGGTTACCGCAACAGCTTCTGATACCGCAGCCAGTCGCCAAACCGCTCGATCCAGTTGTCTGTCGGACGGCCGCGGGTGGGCATGCCGAAGCCGTGGCCGCCATCGGCGTAGCTGTGCAATTCGGCAGACTTGTTGGCGGCTTTCCAGGCCAGGTAGAGCGATGGACTGGAGGCCGATACCGGGTCGTTGTAGGCCTGCAGAAAGAAAGCCGGCGGCGCATCATCCGGGACCTTTATCTCGGCGGCATTCACGCAACAAGCAGCGTAGATCGCTCCGACGAACGTGGGCCGATTGGCCGAGGTGTGTTGCAATGCGGCTTGGAGAGCCACGCAGCCTCCCGCCGAGAAGCCCATGATGCCTGCCTTGGCGGGGTCAATGTGCCATTCCGCGGCATGCTGACGCACGATTTCAATGGCGCGAAGACCATCTGCAGCGGCCATCTCTCGAATCCCGGTGGGTGGATCGACATCACCACCCCCCTGTCCCGGACCAGGCGCACCCGCCCCACCCCGGCCAGGGCCGCCCCGAGCGGCGGTCGCGCGGGTATACTCCTCATCGGTTCCGGTGTCAGCGAGGCGGTACTCGAGACCTCGGCATTACTCCAGAGCATTCCGGCGACGCTTGCCGCCGCGCTTTTGGCCGCCGGCAATGATCCCGCGGGGGAGGCGGAATTGCAAGAGCTTCGCGCGCTTCACCCGAATCTTTACCAGATGTCCTACCTGCTGAGCCCCCGCCAGTCCTTGCGAGGCTTCCATGCCGAAGCCTGGGCCACTGCCGAAAACGCCTATACTCTGGCGCCATGGAACACCGGTGCTACCGGGCTCTTTGCCGGAGCCCTCATGCGTGCCGGGGAACGCCGCCACGCGGAAGAACTGCTGCACGACCTTCTCCCCGGAGATCGTTATGGGACACCTTTGGGACTGCTGGTCTATTCCGTGATGTGCTCGGAAATCGAGCAGGCGGCGAACTGGGCCTGGAAGGTGCTCGAACAACGCGACCCGCGTTTGATTTTCAATATCGCGCTATTACGATCGCCCTCTCATAGCTTCCTTCGATCCAGTGACAGTTGGTCGGCGCTGGCCGCCAGACTCGATCTGCCATTACCCGGTATGAACAGAAGGACTAGCGAATAAATCTTCGGAGCCAAACCGCTCGCCGGATCACGGCTGTCGGGAAGTAATCCACTGCGCGCGGCATGTTACCGCGCGGCAAAGGGCTTGCCGCGCACCGTGGTGTAGACGGAGTCGAAGACGGTCAGGCCATTGATATTCGCCACGCCACCAACGGTGATCGGATCGCTGAGATATTGGACCTTGCTCTCGGCGTTGCGGAACGCAGGCCACGGGGGAAGGCCCGGGCCGTTTGGATCGCCCGACTTCGCGAAGTTGACCAGTAGCTGGACATCTCGCCGGCCAATTTCCGGTCTCCCGCGGTCCAGTTCCAGGGCGACTGGTCCAGGTGGTCGAAGACATACCAGAGTTCCGCGAAGTGGCTCGCGCCCCAACCCGCGTAGACGGAGCCGGCGGGGAACGGCGGCTGCTGTCGAAACGAGTAGTAAAAGACAGGATGCTGGCCGGTTCCGGCTTGTAACCTCGCCCAGGCCCACATGTCCCAGCCGAAGCGGAGGTCGCGCTCGAGGCCGAGTTGCGCCTGCCGGGCCTGTTCGTCGGTGGCGTGGGGATATGCCGCGACCAGCGCAGCGGGAAGTTGGCTAACGCTGCGCTCCAGATCGCTCGAGAACGTGGCGGCCGTCTCGTGAGAGACGTCCACCATCGCCCGCGCCTCCTCGGCGTTCGATCCGATCAGCAGCGGGACATCGTTTTGCTGCCCGGAAGTGAACGCCTCGTAGGGCGAAGCGGGAAGCACATTGGGTTCGATCACCGCGTGAACGATGCCTCCGGCGTTGCCGGCGAGTTGGCTCGCGGGCAGCCGGCGCAGTTCCTTGAGCGATGGCGCACCCAGCGAAACAGCGTACTTCTCCCCTTCGCGTTCTGCATTGGCCAGCAGGAACTGTGGTCCAAGCTGCAGCGGCTCAAACAGGCCGCCGCTCTCTCCGATGGCGCGCTGAAACAAGCCTTTCGCAAGAGGCGAGGCCATCAGGATGCTGACTGATATGGAACCGGAGGATTGACCGGCGATGGTTACGCATTTCGGGTCGCCGCCAAAGGCTGCAATGTTTCTATGCACCCATTCGAGTGCGGCGATCTGGTCCATCAGGCCGTAGTTCCCGGACGAGTGGTGCGAGGACTCGCGCGTCAGCTCAGGAAGCGCAAGAAAGCCAAGCGGGCCAAGTCGATAGGCGATGGTGACAACGATGACGCCTTTGTGGGCGAGGCGGTCACCCCAATACAAGGGCATCGAGGCCGACCCGTTGATGTATCCGCCGCCGTAGATCCAGACGATCACCGGCAGATGCTCCTGTGGACTATTGGCCGGCGTCCAGATGTTGAGGTAGAGGCAATCCTCACTCACTGCCGGCGGCGTCTCGCCCGGCATGGACACACCCACTTGCATACACGCCGGAGCAAACGCATCCGCCTTGCGCGTGCCAGTCCAGGGTGCAGCCGGCACCGGGGGCGCCAGCGTAGGTCGCCGACCGGCGGGGCGGCGAATGGGACTCCTTTGTAGACACTCGAGCCATTTGCGCTTACCCCGGATATCGTGCCGGACTCCGTCAGGACTTCGAGCGCGACGCGGGCAGTGGCCAGATTTGCCGCCGCTGCCAGCACACATGCGAGCTTCCAGCGATTCTGCAATTGGCCCTTCTTGATCATCTGCCTCCTGGCGCATTCGCGCTGAGCAATAATGCTCAAGTGCGATGAGATCGGATGTCGACACACATCACCCGACTTACGTCACCCGACCAGAATGTTCGCGTCAGGCAGCACGTCGTCTCCCGCTCGCCGCTCGTTATCGTCGCCGGCATAAGCGTGCAACCCCGCGGTGCGCGGCCGGAGTCCGGCCGAAATCATCTCTCGCGGCCGGCAGCTCGAACGGGTCGCAAACGGCCGGAGTCGGTCGCTCGCGTTTCTGTAACCTGTTGATTCTGCGTCCTCGGCCCAGGGCAAAAAGGCCGGAGTCGGGGGCAAACCGCCTCCCCTGGGCCGCCGCCCGATCAGTATCGCCAACTTGCGTTATCGTATCGGAAGATGGACGAGCCCTACATCCGCGCCCGCGGCCTCGCCAAAATCTACAAATCCGGCGCCACCGACCTGGTGGTCTTCGCCGGGCTCGATCTCGATGTCCAGCGTGGCGAAATGCTCGCCCTGGTCGGCGAATCGGGCGCCGGCAAGTCCACTTTGCTGCACTTATTGGGCGGTTTGGACACGCCGTCGGAAGGTACGATATACTACGGGAGTAAAGAGGTTTCGGGACTCGCTCGCTCGGAACAGGCGGATTTTCGCAACAGGGAAATTGGGTTCGTTTGGCAGATTCACTACCTCCTGCCGGAGTTTACCGCGCTGGAGAACGTGATGATGCCGTTGCTGATTCGGGGCTGGCCGCACACGCGCGCCGTCTCCCAATCGCTTGCGAGGCTGGATGAAGTGGGGCTTAGCGCACGGGCATCGCACCGCGCCGGTGAACTATCGGGCGGTGAGCAGCAGAGGGTGGCGCTTGCCCGCGCCCTGGTTGGAGAACCTTCCGTCTTGCTGGCCGATGAGCCCACCGGTAATCTCGACTTCCGGACGGGCGAGATGATTTTCGAGCTTCTCGAAGGCCTGCACCGCTCGCACCAGCTCACGTCGGTCTTCGTCACGCACAATTTGTCGTTCGCACGGCGATGCGACCGGGTACTAAGCCTCGACAAAGGCGGCTTGGTACCGGGCGACTCAATTGATTCGCATCCAAGCACGTAGCAGGAGTATCTTTAGTCTTAGGGGGCGTCACATTCTATGTTTGAGCGATACACGGAGAAGGCGCGACGGGTGATCTTCTTCGCGCGGTACGAGGCCAGCCAGTTCGGGAGTCCCTACATCGAAACCGAACACCTGCTCCTCGGCCTGCTGCGCGAAGACAAGGCGCTGGCCAACCGTTTTCTGCGCTCGCATGCCGCAGTGGAATCGATCCGTAAGCAGATCGAGGGCCACACCACCATTCGGGAGAAGGTCTCCACCTCCGTGGACCTGCCCCTCAGCCATGAGTGCAAGCGCGTGCTGGCCTATGGCGCCGAAGAGGCCGAGCGGTTGAACCACAAGCACATCGGTACCGAGCACCTGCTGCTGGGCCTGCTCCGGGAAGAGAAGTGCTTCGCCGCCGAGATCCTGCACGAGCGCGGCCTGCGCCTTTCCACCATCCGTGAGGAGCTGGCGCGTTCCCAGAGTGAGAAAGTCGCGTCCGCGCGGCCCAAGGAAAGCTCGCTGCTGGCGGAGTTCAGCCGCGACCTCACCCAGGCCGCCATGGACAACACCCTCGACCCGCTCATCGGACGCGACTACGAGCTGGAGCGGGTAGTGCAGATCCTCTGCCGCCGCACCAAGAACAACCCGGTGCTGATCGGCGAGCCCGGAGTCGGGAAGACCGCCATCGTGGAAGGCCTGGCGCAGCGCATCGCCGAGGGCGACGTGCCTTCGTTCCTGGCCGACAAGCGCATCCTGGCGCTCGACCTGTCGCTCATCGTCGCCGGAACCAAGTACCGCGGCCAGTTCGAAGAGCGGCTCAAGACCATCATGAAGGAGCTGATGGAAAACCAGAACGCCATCATCTTCATCGACGAGCTGCACACCCTGGTCGGCGCCGGTTCCGCCGAAGGGTCGCTGGACGCCGCCAACATTCTGAAGCCCGCCCTTTCGCGCGGCGAAATCCAGTGCATCGGCGCCACCACCCCGTCGGAGTTCCGCAAGTCCATCGAGAAGGACCGGTCGCTCGAGCGCCGGTTCCAGGCGGTGAAGGTTCCGCCGCCCACCGAAGCGGACGCGGTCAAGATCCTCTTCGGCATCAAGGACCGCTACGAGAAGTTCCACGCCGTGGCCTACACCGACGAGGCCGTCGAAACCGCGGTCTACACTTCCAGCCGTTACATTCCCGACCGCTATCTGCCGGACAAGGCCATCGACCTGATCGACGAGGCCGGCGCCCGCGTCAAGCTGCGGCAGACCACCCTTCCCGCCGACCTGGCCGACATCCAGAAGCGCATCAAGTTCATCGTGCACCGCATGGAGAACGCCATCGCCAACCACGAGTTCGAAAAGGC
>Ga0209415_10000244_pt1 | contig 94380 bp, 88 predicted proteins | sample PeaSoiSIISIP2007_FD_187696 | JGI IMG/M metagenome (GOLD analysis project Ga0209415, IMG submission 187696) | Peat soil microbial communities from Weissenstadt, Germany - SII-SIP-2007 (SPAdes) (version 2) | ecosystem: Environmental > Terrestrial > Soil > Wetlands > Peat | place: Germany... | reverse complement strand
TGGGCGCGTAGCTCAGTTGGCAGAGCAATGCCCTTTTAAGGCATGGGTCGATGGTTCGAGTCCATCCGCGCTCACCAAAATATCCTGCTTGATGCTCACTGTGCCAAAGGCGGGACGCCTTCGGGACAGCCGGCGAGACGCCGGCGCTACGCAGCTTCAGCGCCCGCGCATTTCCAAAAGGTGCGAGAAAGCTGGCCCTCCGGTCGTGGGAAATGTGCACTCCGTCTCCCCAGAAATCGGGGCTCAGCTGTGGAAAAGTGGGCCGCGGAATATGTGAATCGCAGGCTAGGCCCTTTACATCATGGTGTGGAAGGAGGTCGCCATGATTCTCGGCATGTCCACCGCGGCCTACACGTTGCTGCATGTATTGATCAGCTTGATTGGAATCGGTTCGGGGCTGATCGTCATGTTTGGATTGCTGACCGGAAGGCGGCTCGATGGCTTGACCGCGATCTTTCTCATTTCCACGGTGCTGACCAGCGCGACCGGCTTCGGCTTCCCGAATGATCACCTGACGCCTGGCCTGAAGGCCGGCATTATTTCGCTGGGGTTATTGGCGCTGGCGATTCCGGCTCGCTACCTGTTTCGCCTGGCCGGCGCCTGGTGCGGCATCTACGTGGTTACCGCTGCGATGGCGCTCTATCTCAATGTGTTTGTGTTGGTAGTGCAGTCGTTCGAGAAAGTGCCCGCGTTAAGAGCTCTAGCGCCGACTCAGAAAGAGCCGCCCTTCCTAGTGGCGCAACTCACAGTTCTGTTGCTTTTCGTCGTGCTGACGATTCTGGCGGCGAAAAAATTCCGCATTGAGCCGCGCGCCGCCTAGCCACACGCCTTTGCAGTTTGCCCCGGGGCAGTTTGTACGAAAATCTAAGGAGAGCATCTTATGTCCACGATTACCGTAAAGGACGGCACGCAAATCTATTACAAAGACTGGGGCACGGGACAGCCAGTCGTCTTCAGCCATGGCTGGCCGTTGAACGCGGATGCCTTTGAAGACCAAATGTTTTTTCTGGCTTCGCGCGGATATCGCTGCGTCGCGCACGACCGGCGCGGCCACGGCCGTTCGGGTCAGCCATGGAATGGCAACGAAATGGATACCTACGCCGACGATCTGGCGACGCTGGTCGAAAAGCTTGATCTTAAGAACGCGATTTACGTCGGCCACTCGACCGGCGGCGGCGAGGTGGCCCGCTACATCGGACGGCACGGCACCGAACGCGTCGCCAAGGCCGTACTCATCGGCGCGGTGCCGCCTTTGATGCTGAAAACGGCCGCTAATCCCGCCGGCTTGCCGATGGAAGCATTCGACCAACTGCGTGCCGCCGTGCAGGCAGACCGCGCGCAGTTTTTCAAGGATCTGAGCGCGCCCTTTTACGGCGCCAACCGTACGGGCGCCAAAGTCTCGCAAGGCTTGCGCGACTCTTTCTGGCTCCAGGGGATGCTGTGCGGATTTCCCGGCGCTTTCGACTGCATCAAGGCATTCTCCGAAACCGACTTCACCGAAGATCTAAAAAAGTTCGACGTGCCAACGCTCATCCTGCACGGCGACGACGACCAGATTGTGCCGATTGGCGCTTCGGCGATGCTTTCGTCCAAACTTGTCAAGGGATCCACGCTCAAAGTCTATCCAGGCGCGCCGCACGGCATGTGCTCGACCTTGAAGGACCGAATCAACGCGGATCTTTTGGCGTTCTTCAAGCGCAGCCAGCAAGTGGCGGCGTGAGCGGAGGTCGAAAATCTTTGTGGAGGTTTTCTAATGTCCATTCGACCGGTCAAGCGGCTGGTTAAGTCGAAGCCGACGCTCGAAGGCGCGGGCGTGCATTTGCGCCGCGCCTTCGGTTTCGGAAATACCAAAGACTTCGATCCATTCTTGCTGCTGGACGATTTCCGCAACGATGTTCCGGAGGATTATGTGGCAGGTTTCCCTTGGCATCCCCATCGTGGGATCGAGACGATCACCTATGTGCTGGCGGGGACGGTGGAGCACGGCGACAGCATGGGGAATCACGGCGCGATCGCTGCTGGCGACGTGCAGTGGATGACTGCGGGTAGCGGGATTATTCATCAGGAAATGCCCAAGGGGGACCCGGCTGGGCGCATGCACGGTTTCCAGCTGTGGGCGAATCTTCCGTCTGCGCTCAAAATGACCGCGCCGCGCTACCAGGAAGTGAAAGCGCCGGAAATTCCACAGATTACCGACGACGATGGCACCCATGTACGTGTGGTCTGCGGAACATTTTGGGGAAAGACCGGGCCGGTGGATGGCATTGCCGCCGAGCCGGTGTACCTGGATGTCTCGGTCTCGCCCGGCAAGAGAAAGACTCTACCGGTGGAAACCACCCGGCACGCGTTTGCCTATGTTTTTGCGGGTGCGGGAAAGTTCTGCAATGCGTCGGGTCCGCTGCAAGTGCCGACGGAAGCCGTGAAATGGCTGGACACTGCGCCTCCGGTCGAAGCCGACAACCGCTCGCTCATCGTTTTTGATCGAGGCGACGAGGTAACGGTGCAGGCGGGAGACGACGGGATTCGCTTTCTGCTGGTTTCCGGCAAGCCATTGGAGGAGCCCGTGGCGTGGTATGGCCCGATCGTGATGAATACACAGGAGCAACTGCGCCAGGCATTCACTGAGCTTCAAGAAGGCACGTTCCTCAAGAAATAGGGACGGGTGAAAGTTTGACCTCCGCGTCCAGGAGGCTGCGGAAAAAGTTTTTTGGCTGTGCTTTTGCCTTCCCTCAGACGCTAGAGCGCGGATATGTTTTCACCGGCTTAGCGGCACGACCGAAGGTCGTGCCCTTCCCAAAACCTACTTTTTTTCGACAACCTCCTGGGGCTCTCCGATGGGATTCTCTCCCCCGCCGTTAAAGTCCGGTCAGTCTGTGTCGATATTCAAAATGCGGGCGTAATCGGCAAAGTAGCCGGCATCCGCGCTCGCGGAGAATGAGTACTGTCTAATGAGCATCCGTGCGCTTATCGTGGATGATTCTTCGGTTATGCGGAAGATTGTGGAGCGCTCGCTGCGCCAGGCGGGCATCGACATCGCGCAGGTATTCGAAGCGGGGAACGGGGCCGAGGCGCTCACCGTGGTTACCGAGAATAAGGTCGATCTGATCCTTTGCGACATCAACATGCCGGTGATGGACGGGCTGGAATTCGTCAAACAGCTTTCCGGGGTCGAGAATGCGAAAAATGTGCCCGTGGTGATGATCACCACCGAGGGCAGCGAGTCGCATGTAGTGCAGGCCTTATCCTGCGGCGCCCGCGGGTATATCCGCAAGCCATTTACGCCGGAGCAAGTCAAGGAGCACGTTATCCCCGTGCTGGCAGGGAAATCATGAACTCTGCGAATGCGAAGCTGCCGCCCGGCAGCCACGAGAGCTGGGTTCCGTTGCTGGAACTAGCGACGCGGGAAGTCTTCGAACTCATGCTGGGTTGTCATCTTGCGGTAGCGGCGCCCGAGTCGGAGCCGTCCTTGAACATCACCTCCATGGTGGGATTGGCGGGGCAATTGTGTGGGGTGCTCAGCGTCCGCTGCGATGGGAAGTCGGCTGTGCTCATGGCTTCCAAGATGCTGGGCATCGAGCCCGACAAAGTTGGCGACGAGATGTCGGACGCGCTGGGTGAAATCTGCAACATGGTTGCGGGCAACTTCAAGAACAAGATCTCCGGCATGGGCGACGGTTGCATGCTCTCCCCACCCACGGTCATCACCGGGACCGACTACAGCACGCACTCGCTGGCGGATTCCCCAGGCCTTGAACTGCGGCTGCTGTTCGAGAACCTTCCGATCATCATTTCCCTGCAGATTCACAGTTAGGCGCGAAATGCAGCGCCTGGCAGCCGGTTCTTCACTGGCGGCATCCCATGCCGCGACGGCTGTTTCTCAGAAACGGTGCAAGATTCTTCCTGCCCCGAATTGTTCTTGGGCTTGGAATGAAGGTGAGAACGTGGCCAGCCCGAGGACTGGCCTTTTGTCAGGCTTTCCCAGCGGTCGCCCCGAATATCGTCGATACCATTTGGAAGATTTCGCCCACCGCCTCGTCGAGTTCGAAAGTGAAGCGCACCAGGTCCACACCTTCGAGGTTGCGGTGCTCTTTGAGCAGGATGGCCCAGGCGGGGTCATAGACCAGATCGACCATCTGGCGCTCGTAATAGCCGTAGCCCAAGCCGCGCACACGGCAGAGAAGATCGCTGAGATGCACCAAAGCGACCATGGGATGAGCGCTTTCGCAGTTTTCGACGGCGTGATGATGCGCGATCACTTGGACAATATCGGGCGACAAGCTCCATTTCTCGGCCAAGGCGCGCCCGCTCTCACAATGGGAGAAGCCCATTACGGCCATTTCCGCCTGATGCAGCGGGATCTGCTCCCGGCACGCCTGCTCGACGGCCTTGGTAAATTCGGCGGAGAAGATCAGCGAGTTCACCATGAATCCGAGGTCGTGCAGCAGGCCGGCCATATAGGCCAAGTCGCCGTCGCGCGATCCTATTTTTTCGCTGAATTTCCGGCATACCATGGCGCAGCCGAGCGAATGCCTCCAGAAAACGGTGGGATCGATAACCCACTTTTTCGCCGGGAAGGCTTGCCCCATGCAACAGGTCAAAAGGATGGTCTCCACCCGGCGTAATCCCAAACTGACGACGGCACCTTTGATGGATTCCGGGGGTTTGGCTAAGCCGAACAAGGGGGAACTGGCGACACGCAGGCATTGCGCCGCAATGGTGTTGTCGTAAGACACCAGCTTGACGACCTCTTCCAGTCTGACTCGTTCGGGAGGGGAGTTCAGCAACTGCAGAAGAGGCAAGAAGACGGTGGGGATGCTGGGGGTAGTCTCGATGCGCTCGACGCGCTGGCGAATTGTGCTGGCGAGGGATGCAGTCATAGCTTGCCACTCTTGAGAGACGGCTTCCAGTAGGCGATGGTGCCGGGAAAATGCACCAGGTGAAACTTGTCATTGAGATTCATGAGCGATTCCGAGGTTCCGAGAAAGAAGTAGCCGCCAAAATTAAGGTTCCCAAAAAAATGGTTGATCACCTTCGACTTTGAAGGCCCGTCAAAATAAATCAGCACATTGCAGCAGAAGATGATGTCCATGCCCTTCATAAAAAGCATCTTTGAGTCGTCTTGCAGATTCAGGCGGCTGAAAGCGATGAGCTTTTTCACCTCCGGGCGCACCTGCAGTTTCTTTTCGTCGAAGGGCGAGAAGTATTTCCGCTTGTAGTGGTCGCTGGTATTGCGCAAGGCGTAGTCGCCGTAGATGCCGGCTTTGGCGGCTTCCACGGAACGGTCGTTCAAATCGGTGGCCAGGATCTCCACCGTCCAGCCCTTCAGCAAACCTTCGCTCTCCTCGATCAGATTCATCGCCAAAGTGTAGGATTCTTCGCCGGTGGAGCAGCCCGCGCTCCAGATGCGCAGGCGTTTCACCACTTGCTTGGTTTTTTCCCCCACGATCTGGGGCAAAATCACCTTGCGCAAGGCGTCGAGTTGCGGCTGGCTGCGGAACAGGCAAGTCTCGCCAATGGTGAGTTCATTGAGCAGTTGGCGGAGTTCGGCGTCGCGGCTGGCATTCGCGGTCAAAAGTTCCCAGTAGTCGCGCGGGTTCTGAATTTTCAACACTTTCATGCGGCGTCCGCAGCCGTCGGCCATGAGATAGAGCTTTTCCTCCAGCTGAAAAATACCCGAGATCTTGTAGACCAAGTCGCGGATCTGGCGAAATATCGGGTCGACGTTAGCGCCGGCTTTGGCCGGTGCGAAAGCGCTGGCGGTTTGAGTGCCGATGCTCATTTCAATGGTGCTCCAAGGGAGCCCGGAGAGGGAACGGCGGGTTGGTTAGGGCGGTCCGACTCTGCAGGACGCGGCGGGTGATCTCCGGAGCCAACTGATCGAGGGGATAGACGGCGTCGGCCTGCCCCGCCGCGTACACCAGACCGGGCATTCCCCACACCACCGCTGAGGCCTCGTCCTGGATGATGACCTCGCCGCCCGCTTCGCGAATGCTCTGCGCGCCAAGGACTCCGTCCGAACCCATGCCCGTCATTACGACCCCCAGAACGCTGGAGTGGCAAACCGCCGCTACCGAGCGGAACAGAACGTCGACGGCCGGACGGCAGGAGTGCTCGGGCGGATCCTGGTTCAGTTCTAGACGCCAGTTCACGCCCGCGTGGGCCACGGTCATGTGGAAGTTTCCCGGGGCAATCCAGGAGCGGCCGGGCGAGAGCACAACCCCGGCGCTGCCCTCCTCGACGGGAATTTCGGAGTGGCTGGCCAATCGGTCCGCCAGCATGCGGGTGAAAATCGGCGGCATGTGCTGGACTACCACGATGGGAACGGGAAAGTCCTTCGGAATCCGGGGCAAGACCTCGGCCAATGCGTTGGGGCCGCCAGTCGAGGTGCCGATGGCGACGATCTCTATGCGCCGGTGGGCCGGGACTCGGACGCGCACCGGGGGGCGGGGCGGCGGCAGCGATTTGAGCTTGGTGGAGACGCCCCGGCACAGCGCTTTAATCTTGGGAACCAGCTCGGCGTGAATGGCGGCGATGGCGGCGACTGCGCTGCCCGTATTACTGGGTTTGGTGGCATAGTCGGATGCGCCCAAAGAGAGCGCGTCCAAAGTCGCCGAGGCACCGCGCTCGGTGAGCGTGCTGAACATGATGACCGGCATCTTGGGGTAGAGCTTGCGCACTTCAACCAGCGTCTCCAGGCCGTTCATGACCGGCATCTCGATATCGAGGGTCACCAGGTCGGGGTGAAACTGCTCAATCTTGGCCAGCGCGATGTGGCCATCGCCCGCCGAGGCGACGACTTCCAGGTCTGGATCCTTGGCCAAGGTCTCGCACAGGAGCTTGCGAATCACCACCGAATCGTCCACGACCAGGATACGAATGGAAGCCATAGCTGAGTTGTCTCCGCCCGTTCACGCCCAATCGGCGGCGCTCTGGAGCCTATGCGCCAGCCCGCGCCGCCACGCCTCTCCGGGCTCCGCCAGCACCCGCCATGTTTCCATCAGCGCGTTTGTCGATCTGGAATTGCTCGACCAAGCGCCGCAGTCCGGCGGAGGTCTCGACCAGCTGTTGCGCCGCTTTTTGAGTGTCGCTGGCTCCCCGCGACGTGCTGTCGGCCGCCTGGGCGACGCCAGCGATATTGCTGGTGATCTCGCCGCTGCCGTGCGCCGCTTCGCTGATGTTGCGCGCCATTTCGTTGGTAGTGGCGTTTTGTTCCTCCACGGCGGTCGCGATGGTGTTGGAGATGCCGTTGACTTGATTGATGACCTCGCTGATGGAGGCGATGGCGTCCACCGCGGCTTTGGTATCGGCCTGAATGGCTTCAATTTTGCGGCTGATGTCTTCGGTGGCTTTAGCGGTTTCCTTGGCCAGTTCCTTGACTTCGTTGGCCACGACCGCAAAGCCTTTGCCGGCTTCGCCGGCGCGGGCGGCTTCGATGGTGGCGTTAAGCGCCAATAGATTGGTCTGCTGGGCGATCGAAGTGATGACTTTGATCACCTGTCCGATCTCGGTGGAGGAATCGCCGAGCTTAGAGACGGTGGCGTTGGCGGTGTCGGCGACTTTGACGGCGGAAGTGGCAATCTTGGCGGCCTCGGTGGCGTTTTTCGCGATTTCCTTGATGCTGGCGCCCATTTCTTCGGCGCCGGTAGCGACGGTTTGCAGGTTTTGGCTGACTTGCTGAGTGGCGTCGGAAACCACTTTCGTCTGCGCCGACGTTTCTTCCGCGTTGGCGCTCATTTGTTGGCTGACGGCGGTCAACTCTTCCGACGCTGAGGACAAGTTCATCGCGCTTTCCCCGATGCTGCCGATGCTCTTGCGGAGGTCGCCGAAGAATTTCTCCAGTCCTTCCCCCATTTGCCCGATGGAATCGCTGCCGTGGACGTCCATCTCCTGGGTAAGATCGCCCTTGGTAGCCGCCGCCACCACTGTGAGCATGGCGTCCACTTTTCGTTTTAGTTCCTGCGCTGCGACTTTTTCGCGCTCCGCCATCTGCGCCACTTCGTTCTTGGTCTTTACCTGTTGGGTAATGTCGGTGGCGTACTTGACGACTTTGAAGGGCTTGCCATTGAGATCCATGATGGGGTTGTAGGAAGCCTGGATCCAGACTTCCTTGCCGCCTTTCCCGATCCGCAGGTATTCCGCGGCCTGGTATTCGCCACGGTTCAGCTTAGCCCAGAAGTCCTTGTATTCCGGGCTTCGCCGATAGCTTTCCTCCACGAATATGCTGTGATGTTTGCCCTTGACCTCGTCGAGCGCATAGCCCATGAGGCTGAGGAAATTGTCGTTGGCTTCAATGATGGTTCCGTCCATGCGGAAGGCGATCACCGCCTGCGATTTTCCGATGGCGGAAATCTGCCCGGCATAGTCGGAGTTGGTCAATTTTTGCTGGGTGACGTCAGTGGCGTACTTCACCACTTTGAACGGTTTCCCGTCGGCGTCCAGGATCGGGTTGTAGGAGGCCTGAATCCAGACTTCCTTGCTGCCTTTTCCAATCCGCCTGAACTCCCCGGCCTGGTATTCGCCGCGGTTCAGCTTGGCCCAGAATTCCTTGTATTCCGGACTCAGGCGGTAAACGTCATCCACAAACATGCTGTGCTGTTTGCCCTTGATCTCGTCGAGCGTGTAACCCATTGTTTTGAGGAAGTTCTCGTTGGCGGTGACGACGGTTCCATCCATTTGGAACTCGATCACCGCCTGCGCCTTACTGATCGCGGCCAGCTGCCCGGCATTATCCGCCGCCGACCTTACTCTTTCCGTTACGATCTCCCAGGCCACCATCGCGCCCATGTAGGTCTTGGCGCTATCGTAAATAGGGCTGACAATGAGATTCAGCGTCTCTGGCCCCAGCCGGATGTCGGCCCGATGCGGCAGGTTTTTGGGATCAGCCAGCAAGCGGCGTTGCATGGCCGGGTTCTTGTGGAAGATATCAATGCAGCTTCCGACCACGGCATCCACCTTGCACGGCAGTAAGTGGGCCACTTTGGACAGAGTGGCGCGCGAGGCGGGATTCATGTAGCGAATGATGAAATCGGTATCCGCGCGCAGGAAGTTCAGCGGACTGTTTTCCATCATCTGCTCGAAAATATCGCCGCGGGACGCGGCTTTGGTTCGGCTGCCGCTGCCATTCTCGGCATTTTTGCGTTTCATCGTAAAGTTCTCCTTAGATAGTTGCGTTTCAAGATTGGTCTCGCACTTGGGTCCGCAATCCAGACAGCGTTCGTCCCACCGCCCAATTTGTTTCCGTCCATTTCTTAGGTGACCATGTAACTGGTCACATAATTCAGGCTGCGCAGGGCGACAAAGGTCACGCCTAGGGCGAAGTGCCACTTGCGCGAGTTCGCGTGCCCGGCCAGCACGCCGCGGCCCAGCACAATCATGGCCACGTAGCACAGCAACACCCCCAACGAAACCGCCGCGTGGAACCAGAGCAGCGGATTGATCCGGGCCACGACCTTTTCCACCGCGTGCCGCCAGATCTCGATATACAACACCAGCAACAGATCCACCACGAAGGCGGAAATCATCAAGCGCAAATGGAGTTGCGGCCGGCGATGGCGAAACCACAATCCCACGGCCAACAGGACCACGACGAGCGACGATGCCAGATGCAACATTAGGCCTTCCTATCTTCCGCAATCGGGCCGGGTTCAGCCACGTTGACCACGCGCTCCGTGTCCAGCAACAGCAGCAGACGTTCGGGCAATTTATGGACGCCGCGAATCACATCCCGTGCCAAACCCTTCAGCGTTTCGGGTGGTTGCTCGAAGGTTTTCTCCTCGACTTCAATGACGTCGCCGATTTCATCCACCAGCAGGCTGAGTGCGCCGTCGTCGGTGCGCACGACGACATTCATCGGCAACTGGTCCGGGGGACGCTCGGGCATACCCAGGCGTCGCCGCAGATCGATGGCGGTGACAATTTGTCCGCGCAGGTTGATCAGGCCGCGGACAACCTGCGGCACCAGAGGCACGCGAGTCATCTCCTGATAGCGGATCACTTCCTGCACTTGCTGCACCGGAACGCCGAAGAAATGTCTATCGAGAAAGAACGTGCAGAGTTGTTCGTTTTGCGCCATGAAAACCTTTCCCTGTCTATGGGGCGACCGTCTCCTTAAAGAAGCCGGGATTCGCCGTGCGCACCACCCCCTGCACATCGAGCAAGTCGGTCACGCGCTGTTGGACCACGGCCGAACCCAGAATTCCGGCACGCTCGGCCGGCCGCTCGAGCACCAAGTCTTCTTCCACGATGTCGAGGATGCGCTCGACCACCAGACCCACGCTGCGTCCTTGTTCGGCATACACCACGACCTGCAGAGGAGACAGAGGATCTTTGGTTGCCTTGCCAGAGCCTTGGAGTTTGCCGCCTTCCGGCAACTCGACGACGTCGGAGAGGTGGATCAGGGGCATGATCTGTCCGCGATACTGCACCACCTGCTGATGGCCGGTAGTCTCGACTGCGTTGCGTGCAAATTCCTCCAGCCGCGCCACCAAGGAAAGCGGGATCGCCATGCGGCCGTCTTCGCCCGGTTGAAACAGCAAAAGGGTCTGCCGGTTACCCGCAGCCTTCTCGACAGGCCGTTCCTTCTCGGTTACGGAGCGGTCGTGTACCTCGCTGATGACGTTGGCGCGCTGCGCCAGCCCCAGCGCGTCCAGGATCAGCGCCACCTTGCCGTCCCCCATGATGGTGGCGCCGGCAAAGGTGTTCACTCCCTTGAGCTGCTTGCCCAGGGGCTTGACCACGATCTCTTCCGTGTCATTGATCTCGTCCACGACCAGGCCGAACTGCCGACCATCGGCCTGCAGCACGACAATGTTGATGGCGGCCGCTTTCTGGGTTTGCGGATCGTCGCCCGCGAGCTGCAGCTCGCGCCGGAGATACACCAGTGGCAGCAGTCGCCCGCGCAAACGGTACACCGGGACGCCGTGGACCATTTCGATGCCGGTGCGCGTCTGGTCGGCTTCCAGCCGCACCAGCTCCAGCAAACTCACCTGCGGGATGGCGTAGCGATCGCCTCCGCAGGTCACCACCAAGGCGGGGATAATGGCCAGGGTCAGCGGAATCTTGACGCGAACCGTTGTGCCCCGGCCGGCAGTGGATTGCACGTCCACCGTGCCGCCAATCTTCTCGACGTTGGTCTTCACTACGTCCATGCCCACGCCGCGGCCGGAAACGTTGGTCACCTTCTGCGCGGTGGAGAAGCCCGGCAGAAAAATCAGGTTAAAGATTTCCCGCTCTGTCATCCGCGCCGCCTGCTCGGCGGTGATCACTCCGCGATCGACCGCCTTCTGGCGAATGCGTTCGAGCTTCAGTCCGGCGCCGTCGTCGGTGATCTCAATGTTGACCTGCCCGCCCTCGTGGAAGGCGCGCAAAATGAGGCGTCCGGTGGGGTTCTTTCCGGCTTTTACGCGGTCCTCGGGCAGCTCGATGCCATGGTCCACGGAATTGCGTACCAAGTGCGCGAGGGGATCCTTGATGGCCTCGATGATGGTCTTGTCAAGTTCGGTTTCTTTCCCCTCCATCTCGATACTCACTTGCTTGCCGCAATTGAGCGCCACATCGCGCACGGTGCGCGGGAACTGTCCCCAGATGTTTCCGATGGGCTGCATGCGCGTCTTCATGACCTCTTCCTGGAGTTCGGTGGCGATGAGGTTCATGCGCTGCGAAACCGCCTGCAGGCCGGTATTTTCCGTGCTGTTGGCGAATTGCAGAAGCTGGTTGCGCGCCAAGACCAACTCGCCCACCAGCGTCATCAACTTATCCAGAAGGTTGACCCCGACGCGGATGGTCTCCGGTGCGGCGTCGCGGGAGCGCGACTCCTGAATGGCCGGCGCGGCGGGAGTTTCTTCCGGCTTCCCCACCTTGCCAGCCGTCTCGCCGGCTCCACTGTCTTTCTTGGTTTTGTCGTTGGCGAGGGTCTCCTCAGCCTTTGCTGCCATGGATGGAGAATCGTCCGCACTGGCGGCCGGTTTCGCGGCGGCTCCCGCTTCTTGGGGGCGCGGCACCGCGGAACTTTCGGTTGCGCTCGGGCCAGACGTTTGCAGCCGTGTGAGCGTTTCCCGCAGCTCTGGATAATCCGCCTCGCCATCGTTTCCGGTTGATTCAATGACCTTCAGCACCTGGCGGACGGCGTCCACCATGCCCAACAGCGCCGTGGTGATTTCCGGATTGAGCGTGAGCTTGCCGTCCCGCAGGAGAGTGAGCAGGTTCTCGCCCACGTGCGCCACTTTTTCCAGCTTGTTGAAACCTAGAAAGCCGCAGGTGCCCTTGATGGTGTGGATGGTGCGGAATACGCCCGCCAGCGCGTCTTTATCCTGCGGATTCTTCTCCAGGCCCACCAGGTCCCGGTCGAGGCGGTCGAGGTTTTCGTAGCTCTCGACCAGAAAATCTTTGACGATGTCACTCTCGCTCATCGCGGCTGTTCCTTTCCAAATCGGGACGGATTCCCGGGTCGGAGCCTCGGTCCGGTGGAGGTCTCCCTCGTGTTGCCCGAGGGTGCACCGGGAGTCAATGGCTGACGTGTCATGCGATGGGAAGGCCCGCTTATCACTTAATACCTTTTATCGTTGATTTCGCGGTTTGCATTAGTCGCCACCGCACGGCGGTGGGAGATGGAGCCCGGTCACGCGAAGAAATGAAATGCCTCGGGCCGTGAGGCTACAATGGCTTGCCATCAACGGGGAAACCTTGACCGTACGTGGGCGAAACCATTGAGCAAAGTATCGAGACGAGGCATTCGGCGCGGAGGGAGACGCATCGATTTCGGATGGAACGCAAGTCAAATCCGGGGGAAGGCAACGCTCTCGTTTCTCAACGGTCGCCCCCAAGTCGCTGTAGGGCCGTAGGTTTGTGATAAGCCGAGCAGGTTCACAAAAAAAGCCGCGGTTAGCGAATCAGCCGCCCAGCCTCGAGCATCTTAGGAGAGGCGTTGCAACCAAGATACGTGGAGGCTAAGCATGCGGGCTGCGCAGTGCAAGGCGCAAGGTGTGGGTGAACTGCTTCAACGCCTGGCTGAGGCCCGTATCCGCACCGATGAACTTTTTGCTCTGGTCAGGCCCGACGCCCTCTACGACCGCCCGATTCCCGAGCGGCATCGGATTATCTTCTACCTAGGCCACCTCGAGTCGTTCGACTGGAACCTGCTGCGCGAACATGTTTTGGGAGTCAAAGCCTTCCACCCGGAATTTGACCAGCTTTTTGCTTTTGGCATCGATCCTGTAGGAGGCGGTCTTCCGACCGACCAGCCCGCGGATTGGCCTTCCCTCGCGGAAGTGCGCGGCTACACCGGCCGCATTCGGCAAGTCCTCGACCACGAAATCGGAGCTGCACTGGCATTCTCGCGCTCCAGCAAGAAGAAGGAAGAGGAATTTTCCGCCAGCACGCTGCTGAACGTCGCCATTGAGCACCGGCTAATGCATGCCGAAACGTTCACCTACATGCTTCATCAGTTGCCATTGGATCGCAAGGTGCGTCAACCGCTTCGACCTGCACTAATGGTTCCTTCTCCCGCTCCGCAGCAAAATAAGATGATCGAAATCCCCCCCGGCTCGGCCACGCTCGGCCTGTCGCGAAACGATGAAGCTTTTGGCTGGGACAACGAATACGAGCGCTGTACGGTGAGCGTGCCTGCTTTCACGGTTGATCAGAGCAAAGTAACCAACCGGCAATTTCTGGAATTCATGGCCGCGGGCGGCTACGAAAATCGATCCCTTTGGAGGGAACCCGATTGGGCTTGGAAGACGCAGCATGCCGTCATCCACCCCGCGTTTTGGCGGCAAATCGGCGGCCAGTGGTACTACCTGACGATGTTTGATGAATTGCCCCTGCCGCCCGATTGGCCCGTTTATGTGAGCCACGCGGAGGCAAGCGCCTATGCGCGCTGGGCCGGGAAGTCGTTGCCCAGCGAAGCGCAATGGCATCGCGCGGCATACGGAACTCCGGAAGGCCGCGAACGCGCTTATCCGTGGGGTGGAGCGTACCCTGCGACGAAGCTGGGCAATTTCGATTTCCATAGCTGGGATCCGTCTCCCGTCGGATCTTTTCCGGAGGGCCAGAGCGCATTCGGGGTCGCCGGCTTGCTGGGCAACGGCTGGGAGTGGACTTCGACCGAATTCGCGCCCTTTCGTGGATTCGAGCCTTTCGCGTTCTATCCCGGCTACTCCGCGAATTTCTTCGATGGCAAACACTACGTGATGAAAGGCGGTTCCGCGCGCACTGCCGCCTGCATGTTGCGGCGTTCGTTTCGCAACTGGTTCCAACCGCATTACCAATACGTCTATTCCGGATTTCGCTGTGTACGCAATTGACAGGGAGATTGACAGCCACAAGGAGCGACCATGCTAGCTCATGCCATCACTGCCGATCCCGTTTACGAATTTGCCGCCGACGTGCGTGCCGGCCTCACGCAGCGTGAACAGAAAGAACTGTTGTCCAAGTATCTCTATGACGACGTTGGCTCGGCGCTCTTCGAGGTCATCAGCGTTCTCCCCGAGTACGGCCTCACCCGCGCCGATGAGCGCTTGCTGCGCCGTCACGCGCATGACATGGTCGAACGCTTGCCCTCGCCCGTGGTGGTCGCCGAACTTGGCAGCGGCAGCGGGAAGAAGACGCGCTGGATTCTGCAGGCTCTCAGCCAAACCCAGCGCACGTCTTACTGTCCCATCGAGATTTCTCCCGCCGCGCTGGCCATGTGCAAACGCGAACTGGGCGATATCGAGGCCATCAGCATCGTGGGTTTCGAGCGCGAGTATCTCGACGGCTTGAAGGAAGTCGCGTCCCGCCGCGAGGAAGGCGAAAGCCTGCTGGTACTCTTCCTGGGCAGCACGATTGGAAACTTCGACCGCGAGGCAGGACTGAGGTTCCTGCGCGAAATTCGCCGCATCCTGCAACCCGGCGATTCGCTCCTTCTTGGCACAGACCTGGAAAAACCCATTCCGCAATTGCTCCAGGCCTACGCCGATCCTTTGGGGGTCACGGCCGCCTTCAATCTGAATCTGCTGGCCCGCATTAACCGCGAACTCGATGCCAATTTCGTTTTGCCCCAGTTTGAGCACGTCGCCAGGTTCAACTGCGCCGCGCGCAACGTGGAAATGCATATCCGCTCCCGCCGCAAACAAACTGTGGACATCTGCGCTGCGAACTTCTCCGTCACCCTGTACGACGGCGAGACCATCTGGACCGAAAGCAGCCACAAGTATTCCCGAGAAGAGATTCCTCAAATCGCCAAGGACACGGGCTTCGATTGCCGGGCTCAATGGATCGACGAGGAATGGCGTTTCGCGGAGAACCTGCTGGTCGCCGACTGAAAAAGTCGCCGCTGGGTTTAGCTTTTCAGCCACACCACCGGGAACCCATGACCGAGCTTGCGGAAGTCAGTATCACTAGTCGCCAGGGTAGCCTTGTATTCGATGGCGAGCGCCGCGGCATAGCTGTCGACATAGTACAGCTTGTACTTGGACTTGACCTCTGCGGCATGGAAGGCTCTCTGAGGCGTGGCATCTATGAGGCGAATTGGCAATGGCCGCACGGCGCTCATGATCGCGGCGGCCCGGTCCAACCCATGTTCGCGAAGAATCGCGCCATAGACTTCTCCATAGTTCACGGCTGACATCAGGATATCCGCGCGAGCGCGCAGCGCGTCCTTGAGCAATTCGTTCACTTTCTGGGCGGACGCTTTCTTTTGCAGAAAACCAAACAGCGCGCTGGCATCGAAAACATAGGTCTTCACGGCTGGCGCTCGCCCTCATTGCGATGTTCGTCTTGCCACGCCGCCAGAAAATCCGGCCCGTCGGCGAGACAGCCCATTACGCGGTCGATGTAGTTTTCAGTCACCGGCTGCAAGACAATGCGGCCAAACCGGTCTTCCAGGAACTTGACCCTGGTGCCGGCCGCGATCCCATGCTTGCGCCGGAGTTCCGCGGGAATTACTAGTTGGCCCTTAGAAGTAAATGTCGCACTTAGATCATCCATGCCTTACATTATACCACAGGTAAGACGTGACGGCCTGGCGGGATCCGAATTCTCCATTCGCCGCCCCGGGAACGAAATTCGAGATACGCTATATTTCCTGCAGCCCGATGACTCCCCGAAAATACGACGCCTTGATTCTTGGCGCAGGCGCCGCCGGCCTCATGTGCGCGATCGAAGCAGGCAAGCGCGGACGGCGCGTTGCCGTGCTCGAACGCGCCGAGCGGCCAGGGAAAAAGATACTCATCTCGGGCGGAGGGCGGTGCAACTTCACCAACCTTCATTGCACTCCTGACAATTTTATTTCCTCGAATCCGCACTTCGCCAAGTCCGCGCTGGCCCGCTACACGCCGGCGGACTTCGTTGCGTTGGTCGAAAAACACCGCATTCCTTATCACGAGAAGACGTTGGGGCAACTCTTCTGCGATCGCTCGGCGCGCGACATTTTGCGAATGCTAGAGACGGAATGCGCGGCAGCCGGGGTGAAAGTGCTCACAAAGATCGCGGTGCGGGAAGTCACTCGCGCCGATGAGTTCATCGTCCACGCCGGAGATGAGGAATTCCGCGCGCCGGTTCTGGTGGTCGCCACCGGCGGGTTGTCGATCTCTAAGATGGGAGCCACGGATTTCGGCTATGGGTTGGCGCGGCGGTTCGGTATCGCAATCGTGGACACTCGACCGGGATTGGTTCCTGTAATGTTCGGCGCGGAAGACCGCGTGCGTTATGCGGATCTGGCGGGCGTTTCCACGCAAGTCATTGCCTCATGCGGCGCCCAGCGATTTCGTGAAAAGATGCTGATCACCCATCGCGGGCTAAGCGGTCCCGCAATCTTGCAAATTTCTTCCTATTGGGAACCGCCAAAATCCATTTTTCTAGACCTCATACCTGACGGCGAAGCAACCGCGACGCTGGCTGAACCAACTTCTCCGCGAAATGTGGCCACCTTACGTTCCGTCTTGCAGAGGTTTCTTCCCAACCGCCTAGCCAATCGATGGGCAGATATGCACGCTCCCACCGCTTGGACCAACGCCGCTCTGCGCAACCTGGAGCGCCAAATCCACGAGTGGCCGATCCTTCCCGCCGGCACCGAAGGTTACGCAAAGGCGGAAGTCACCTTGGGAGGCGTGGATACCAACGAATTATCCGCAAAAACCATGGAGAGCCGCAAAGTTCCGGGTTTGTTTTTTATCGGAGAAGTGGTGGACGTAACCGGCCACTTGGGCGGATTCAACTTCCAATGGGCCTGGTCCTCGGGAGCCATTGCCGGGCGGGCGGTATAAGAGAGCTACGACTGCTTCGGGGGCCGGTTTACCACTCAAAGCCATCCCTTGGTACGCGCGATGCGGGCCGCCTCGATGCGGTTGGCGGCGCCCAGCTTGCTGATGGCCTCGGATAAATAGTTACGAACCGTGCCTTCGGAAAGATTCAGTTCCAGCGCGATGTCGCCGCTGGCCCTGCCGTCGCCAGCCAGGCGCAGCACTTGGCGCTCGCGATCGGTCAGTGGGTCGGGCTCGGCCCAAGCCTCGGCTGCCAGTTCCGGATCGATCACCCGCAATCCTTGATGCACGCGGCGCACCGCGTCGGCCAGTTGTTCGGCACGCATGTCTTTTAGCAAATAGCCCGATGCGCCCGCCTCGAGCGCGCGGCGCAAATAGCCCGCGCGCGCGAAGGTGGTCAGAATGATCACTCGCGTCCCAGTGCGCCTGCGCTTGAGTTCAGCGGCAACGTCCAAGCCGGTCATCTGCGGCATTTCAATGTCGGTGATAAACACGTCGGGCTTTTCCGCAAGCACGGCCTGCAGGGCCGCGCGTCCATTGGGAGAGCGCGAGACGACCGAGATGTCGCCTTCAATTTCCAAAAGAGCGGCCAGCGCGCCCAGCACCATGCCTTGATCCTCGGCAATGGCCACGCGAATGGTTTTGCGGCCTTCCTTCGTCGCGGCGTTCATTGGCCGCCGTTCCCTTTCGCCGCCACCAGAGGGAACTGGATGGTGAGCTTGGTCCCCGAGCCGGTTTCACGCTCCAAGGTTCCGCCCAGAGCTTCGATGCGCTCGCGCATGCCGCGCAAGCCGTTGCCCTCAACCAGCGAGCCTCCGCGGCCATCGTCCTGCACTTCCAAAAGGCAACTGCCGTTCATAGGAGCCAGGCGCAACGAGCAGTTGCGCGCGCCGGCATGACGGACGACATTCGTCACCGCCTCGCGCACGATTAGGGAAACCACGCTCTCCTGGGCCGGAGTCAGCGCGATTTCCACCGATTCAGCCTTCAGCGCTACCCCCGCCGTTTCCAGGGTCGCTTGCGCATGTTTGAATTCGGCTTCCAGGCTGTGAGCGCGATAGCCGCGGATGGTGCTGCGTACTTCGGACAACGCCTCGCGGGAGGTCCGCTCAACATCCGCGATTTCCGCTTTGGCGCGCTCCGGGTCGCGATCGATCAGCTTGCCCGCGAGTTCCGATTTCAAAATGATAACCGACAAAGTGTGGCCGAGAACATCATGCAGGTCGCGGGCAATCCGCTCGCGTTCCGCGATCTTCGCCAGATGCTCGATTTCTTCCTTCGCCATCCGCAGCTTTTCATTGGCCCGATTTCTCTGGGCAAAGAAAATGTTGCCGCCGCCCAGCATCAGAGCTAGACCGCCGGCGTAGAAGAGGAACCAAGGGTTCAGATGGAACAGCCAGCTATCCAGTGCAGCCAGCCCGACAATGATTCCGATCACCCTCAGCGCAGCCCATTCGGATTCGACCAGGAACGGAGCAAAGCAGCAGGCGTAGATGAAAAACGTAGATGCCCCGAAGTTGATAGGCGCGAGTGCCAAGCCCAACAGCACGATGCCGGCTAAATAGAGTTTGGGACGGATGCCGCGGTCCCAAAACATGCCGAAGAAAAACAGCAAAAACACGATGCCGCCCAGCGCGTCCACCAGCCATATCTTGGCCGAAGCATGATCGACCACGGGTTGCAGAATGAAGAACCCGAAATATGGGAGCCAGATGAGCGGAATCCAGCGGTGATCTTTGTCGACGGGCGAGAGTTTGTTGGGAACGTTTCTCATTTTGACCGGCCGTATTCTCTTCAGGCCGCCTCCGGCCCAAGCTCTATTTTATGCCGCCTTTCAGTCCCGTTTCTTCATGAAAGATGCGGCTCGCCGCATACGCCAATACCGCGGCAACCGGGATGAGAACGACCAACAAATCCAATCTTCCCGCGGCCGCGAGCAGTAGAAAGGCCCCGAGAACCAAAGTCCAGACAGCTTTTGACGTCACGTCCATTGCTCCTTAGATTTCTTGTCGCGCACCACACTTGTTAGCCATACATCTTGCTTTCATCCCGCTGGTAGCCGAGACGGGCTACGCCTAAGCAGAGCAGGGTGAAACCGAGTAGAACTCTCCAGTGCGTCCATGCCGGATCATGCGGTCCGGAGCGCACGACATCCAGTGCCAGTTGCGCCAGGTGATAGGGCGGCAGGACGGCGCCGATGCGCTGCATCGCCCTGGGCAGGAACATGAATGGAACCCAAAGCCCGGAAAAGAATGAGAGCGGAAGATAGATCAGGTTAATCACAGCCGGCGCGGAGTTGGGTCCGATGAAATAGCCGATCGCCAAGCCCATGGCGCAGAAGGAGACCGAGCCCGCAACCAGAGTCCCTAGTAACTCTACGGCGGTCGAAAGCGGCAAACGCACGCCGCCAAAGCACACGCCGAGCAACAGCAGCAGCAGAACGACAGTCGCGCTGAAGATCATGCTCATGATCACCTTGGCCAGGAAATAAGCGAAGGGCGGCATGGGGCTGGCGCGCTTGACCTGCAACCATCCCAGGCCGCGCTCCGCCGCTAGTCCGGAAGCCACGCCAAACAGCGAAGCTCCCATCACGCCGAAGGTGCCGTAGGTCGGGATCAGATACTTGGCTGTGCTCACCCCGCCAATCGCCTGCTTGCCCATGAGCAAACCGAAAAGCACATAGAACATGAGAGGGAATAGGACGACCGAAAAAGAGTAGCGGGGAATGCGAAGGTTTTTGAGAAACTCGTACTTCGCTTCCTTGACGTAGATGCGGAACAGGTTGCCGCGAGGACGCGCGGGCGCCGCAAGCGAGCCAAGTGTAGTTGAAGGGTTTGCCATGAGATTCGCCTTTCTAGACTGCGTTGTCTTCACGCGTGAGGGCCAGGAAAGCCTCTTCCAGGCCGGCGCTGGTCACTTCCAAGCCGGAAAGCTGAGCGTCGAGCGCCAGCAACTGGCGCAGCACGGGTTCGGCTTCCGCCACATGGATTTCGATCGCTTCGCGGTCTTGCCGGGCCTCGATCACGCCGGGAAGCCGGCTTACGGTCGCCAAATCCAGCTTACTGACGCAGCGGATGCGGCGCCCAGCGGTCCGGGCCTTGATTTCGGCAGGCGTCCCCTCCACGATGATTCTGCCTTTGTTGATCACAACCACGCGGTGGGCCAGAGCATCCGCCTCATTCAGATAGTGGGTCGTCAGAAGAATGGTTTTTCCGCGGGCAATCAGCTTGCGAATTTCATCCCACAAAACCAGGCGGCCTTCCACGTCGAGCCCCACGGTGGGTTCATCGAGAAACAGGACGTCGGGATCGCCGCACAGCGCCAGCGCAAAGAGCACACGCTGTTTCTGGCCGCCCGAGAGCTCGCCGAAGGCGCGATGCTTGAGGTCTGCAAGTCCACTGGTCGCCAGAGTCTGGGCAAGTGGCAGGGGATTCGGATAGTAGCTGGAGAAAAGATCGATGTGCTCGGACACGCGCAGCGTCTCCGGAATTTTCGCGACCTGGAGCATGGCGCCGATGCGCAGACGAACCTCGGGATCGACTGGATTTCCGCCGAACACCGTGACCTGCCCGGCCGAGGGTTTCGCCAATCCAAGCAGCAGCTTGATGGCAGTGGTTTTGCCAGCTCCGTTCGGGCCGAGAAGTGCCACCAGTTCTCCCGCACGGACGGTAAAGTCGACACTTTGTAATGCGCGCACCCCGCCGTAGTTCTTGGTTACCCCGTTAAGGCGCGCTACGATGGGCGCCTCGGCGCGACGAATCGCTGGCCGCGAAATCTCTCGCAAAGCATTCATGGTTGCCACTTTTGTGCTCCTGTCAGCCGTCTCGTTCCAGGCATGCGTCATAGTGATGGATTGGGAGGTCGCGCGCCAGTGGAGATCATCATTGCTTTCGGATGACAAATGTCATGCGGTCCGAAGGACTTGTTGAGGCGCAACCGGGACAAGCCCGCCCAGTTATATAATCGCCGTGGTGAGTCCGACTCTTTCCCGTCCCTTCCTGTGTTCGGGTCCGTAATTGACCAGCGGATCGCGACGGCGCCGTTTAACCCAAGGAATCGGCTTCAGCTCCATAGATGGAAGTGCGCGAGGTGCTATGCGGATTCGTCCTGGAATTGAGCTGGCGGGACTCAGCGACGTCGGTTGCCTGCGGCAGAACAACGAAGATCGTTATTCCTACTGGGAACCCGGCAGGGAGGAGCAATTCCGGCGCAAGGGCCGGCTGGCCATGGTCGCCGATGGCATGGGCGGAATGGAGGGTGGCCAGGAAGCCAGCCGGATCGCGGTCGAAACCGTTGAAAAGGTCTACAGCCATGCCGTGAACGGCGATCCCCAATCGGCGCTGCTCGAAGGATTTCGGGCGGCGCATGCGCGCATTCAGGCGCACGCCGGACGGAATCCCGAACTACAGGGCATGGGCACCACTTGCACAGCGATCGTGCTTCGCGACGCCAGCCTCTATTACGCCCACGTTGGAGACAGCCGCCTATACCTGGTGCGGGATTCGACTATCCGCAGTCTCACCCACGATCAATCTTATGTGGCCCGGCTCGTCGAGCAAGGTGTGATCAGCGCGACGGAAGCCTTATCCCATCCCCACCGGAACATCTTGATTATGGCGTTGGGCGTGGGCCCGGACATTCTGCCGGAGTTTTCCGAGCAGCCCGTCGCGCTGGAGCGGGGAGACACCCTGCTGCTTTGCACCGATGGACTGTGGAGCATGGTCAGCGAAAGCGAAATGCAGCTCGCCATCGCGAACGCCTCGCTGGGAAACGCCTGCCGTAGCCTGGTGGAGAGCGCGAAGCAACGCGGCGCACCCGATAACGTCACCATTCAGGCGCTGGGGGTGAAGTGAGATCGGCAGACTCGATTTTCCCGGCTAAATAAATGTCTAGTATAATGATGGAGATTATGGCATAATGCCCGCATGAAAATATCCCAGAAGGGCCTCTACGCATTGCAGGCGATGATGATGCTGGCGCGCTGGTACAACCAGGGCGCGATTCGCATCCGCGATATCGCCTACGAGGAGGGGCTGCCGGAAAAGTTTCTGGAATTGATTTTGCTGGAGCTGAAGAACGCCCGCATCGTGGATAGCGTGCGCGGCGCCAAGGGCGGATACCGGCTGCGGCGTCCGCCTTCGGAGATTCATCTCAGCGAAATTATTCGACTCATTGACGGTCCGTTGGCGCCGTTTGGCGACGCCGAACAGCTCCGCGCCCTGATCGATCGCGATGCCGAGCATCGCTTGCTCTACCGCGTGTTTCTCGACGTGCGCGACGCCGCCGCCAAAATCCTCGAGAACACCACCCTGGCCGATATTGTGCAGCGGCCGGGTGCGGATGGGGGGAAGTCGAAAAAAGGGCAGCGCAAAAGCAAAGTTGAACCGAGAATCCTTCCCATGGTCGTGCATGGCGGCGCGAGCCGCGGGAGGGTGGAGTGATGAGGATGTTCTCCCCGCCCGCCTGTCGTTGTGGTTAGACCCGGTCCACGCCAAGGCCGCTTGAAGCAAAGCATCGTTCTGTTCGGATAATCCCATGCGGAAAAAGCCGGTTCCCGCGGGTAAGGGCATTTTATTAATACAAGTTAATCGATAGACATAATATAGTAACAATGATAAGTCAACGGACCACAATCCCACCAAAGCATCAAGGAGCTTGACCCATGCAACCCAGTGCAAGACCTGTAACCGCCGCACTCCTGATATTCGCCCTGAGCGCGGCCACTTTCGCCCAATCGCCTACGCCTGCTAAGGCGAAGCCCCGAAAGAAGCCCGCCGCGGCGGACCCCGTGCGGGAAGAAGTCAAACAACTGCACGACCTGGTGGCCGCGCAGCAACAGCAGCTGGAGGCGCAGCATCAGCAGTTGGACGACCTCAAGGGCCAGCTGCAGCAGGTGCTGAGCGCCACGCGGCAGACCAATGCGGCGGCGGCGGCGGCGCAGAGCAAAGCGGAATCGGCTGCCGCGGAAGCCGCCCAGCAAGAGCAAGCGGTCGTAACCTTGCATAGCGACGTGGCCGACCTGAAGCAGACCTCCTCCAGCACCGCGTTGTCGCTACAGGAGACGCAGAAGAGCGTTGCCAGTCTGCAGAACCCACTGGCCCTTCACTACAGGGGAATCGACATCACGCCCGGAGGTTTCCTGTCGGCAGACATGGTGTGGCGGCGGGCGGCTCTGGGTTCCGACATCAGTACCCCGTTGAATTCGATTCCCTTCGCCGGCAGTTCCGCGACCGATCTCTCGGAGTTCTTCGCTTCCGGCCGCGCCTCGCGCCTTTCCCTGCTGGCGCAAGGCCAACTGGCGAGCATCAGGTTGACCGGCTACGTGGAGTCCGACTTTCTTTCCTCGGGAATCACTTCCAACAGCAATGCCACCAACAGCTACACGCTCCGCTTGCGACAAGGTTTTGCGCAGGCCGCCTTTAACAATGGCTGGACCGTGACTGGGGGGCAAACGTGGAGTCTGGTCACCGAGACCCGGGTGGGCACGGATAATCGCAGCGAACTGATCCCGATGACCGTTGACACCAACTATAATGCCGGTTTTAGCGATGCCCGGCAGTTCGGTTTCCGGGCGGAGAGAAACTTCAGCAACCGGTTCTGGTTGGCCTTCTCGGCGGAGAACGCAGAGGCCACGCTGACCGCGCATGGCAACACCCAGAATTTTCTGATTGGTTCGGCGGGCACCAGTTCCGGCGCCTACAACCCCAGCGCCACCTATTCCTTCAACAAGCTTCCGGACTTCATTGCCAAAGCGGTGTACCAGCCCGGCGCGGTGCACCTGGAGCTTTTCGGGTTGGTTAGCACCTTCCGCGACCGCGTGTTTCCGGGGGCCAATCTAACCACGCCGACGGCGGCGGGAGCGTTCAACAACACCAGCGTGGGCAAGGGCGTGGGTGGAAACGCTCGCGTTTCGCTGATCAACAAACACCTGGATATCGCCGGCCACTTTTTGGGAGGTACCGGGATTGGCCGCTATGGAGTCGGCAGCCTGGCGGATGTGACCGTGCGTCCTGACGGCGTGCTGGTCCCCATCCGCAACTACCAGGTGCTGGGGACAATCGAATACCGCGGCAAGAAGCTGGATGTATACGCCTATGGGGGCGGCGAATATGACCAGCGCACCGCGTTCGTCTCCGGCGGGAAGGGCGAGGGATACGGCTCTTCGCTGCTCAGCAGCGCGGGCTGCTACACCGAGACCGTGCCGGGCACGCCGGTGTCTGGCCAGTTCCCGACCTCGTCGAGCGGCTTCCTGCCGGGCGCACTGGTGAACTGCAGCGGCGATACTCGCACCCTGCTTGAAGGCACCCTCGGGTTCTGGTATCGCTTTTACAAAGGGCCCAAGGGCACGATCCAGTTGGGGCCGCAATTTTCCTATGTGGATCGCACCGCCTGGGCGGGTGTCGGAGGCTCCCCTAACGCGGTTGAGCCCATGATCTTCACCTCGGTCCGCTACTTCCTGCCGTAGCGGGGAGCAGCCTGTGTGGACGTTTGTTCGCTGGACCATTGAGCTGAGGACGCTGCTCGATCCTCAGCCCAAGATTACTTTTCTCGGTCCCGTTATCTTCTAATGCACCGGCGCTTGCGATGGAATGGTAGCTTGCGACGCCGTTTTGTCGCCAACACTGTTTACCCGTAAGAGCATCCCACTGCCCTTGCCAACTTCCACGAGCTTCCCGCCGGAAATCAACGTGATCTGGCCCAGAGGTTCGGTACGTCCAGAGTGCAGGATTTTTAGGTCCCCATATGAATACACGCCGCATGCCTGCGATGAAAAAACCCAGAATGCCTGGGGCCGGGTGTTGCCGCCCACCGCACTGCGGCATTCGGTGCCAAGGTCGGGAGTGGGGTAAGCCAATGTTCCCTGACCTGTGCTTTTTCCCACAACCTCGGATCCCTGCACGACCAGCCCACCTTGCCCATAGGAGGCCTGGTCGCCGCCGATGGGGACGAGGTTCCAATCGCTCGAATCTTCATTGCCGGCTCTGGGTGTTTGCGAGGCGGAAACCGCCATCGCCGATGCCAGTGCTCTAAGGTTCGTGGTGACGGGAACCGTTCGATCCCGGAAGCGTAGTTGATCGAATTGAATCGAAATTCTTGACTCATCCGACCCTTGCCCCTGGCGTACGACTTCCACCACGCGGCCGCTGACCGTCGAGCCCTTGGGCAGCGAGATCCCGTCGCTCCTGAGCGGCACGTCTTGCATTAGCGTTGCTGAGATTCTGTCGCCAATTCGGTTCTTATCCGACCGTATTGTCGCATCCAAGCTGACTGGAAGGATCGTACCCGCAAGAAGAGGTTCCGTGGAGCTTGCGGCGGTATTCTCATGGCATTCATTTCCTAACCCGCTCACGCTCACGATACGCATTTCCAAATTGCGGTCGGGCGGTAGGAACACATGCAGCCAATGTTTTTCCGGGCGCACATTTACACGGCTGTTGGGCGCAAGCGCCTGCGGGGGAACATAGTCGTAAGCCGATTTATACCTTGCAACATAAAGCGTGCAACCGAGCTGGAATCCGATGTCGTAGGCGTAATTGGCTGCTCCATCCAGCTTTTTCGCGGAAACAACGGTGGCTTGCTGATCGGCCTGTTGTAAGTCCTGTTGTGCGTTCGCATGCACATTGAACGGCAGCAGGGATGAAACCAAACCAAATAACACAAATAAGATGAAGTTGTTTTTCATAATCTCCTCCTGGGTGGCCGGGATTTTTCCAAAGAAGTTGAAGTTATGATGGAAAATCCCGCGGCAAAGCCCAAAGGCCGCCGATTCACAATTGGCCTCCACCGAAACCGCCGACCCACAATCTGAGCGAGTCCCGCGAAGCTAGATGGATGGAATTCAGCTGGCAGCTTTACTAAGAAGCCCAGGATGGCGGGGGACGATTGTAAAGGTTCTCGTCGAGAAGAAGAATGCCGAGAAGCGGTCTGGCAGGAGCAACATGCGGAGAGAACGTCGCCTGCAGGTCAGTGGAAACTGGGACGGGAGGTACCCAATGGATGGCGTCCCGATCCAAGTGTTGCCGCATCCCTTGCGCGGCACCCGAATGAACTACGACACCGTGAGTTGTTGTCAAGCAAGAAGTGCGGGTAGCTAGGCTAGACACCAGGGAGAAAACGACAACGCTGACGAGCGGCCAACTACAGCGCAACCCCAGACATACTCCAGCCTCTGTCGTTTCCGCTTTTTTCATCGCTCCCCCAGCAGACCGACCAAAGTAATTATATATGGAACCCGACCTCAAGCGGCACAAGTTTGATTTGGATATTGATTCTAAGTTGCGGGTCGTGCATCGAATCTCCATTCAATCGAGCATTCCCTTCACCCCGGGTCCAGCGAGCCGATTGCATCAGCTAGCTTGTTGTCTTTGGGGGCGTAGGTCGGCGGACTTCGATCCCGGTTTCCCATTTCATCGCATGCGCAAAGCGGCGACAACTTACCAGACGGGTTATGATGATCGCTCATCGAATGCCGGGAGGGGCAAGTGTCCGTATTAGTGGTCGGAGGTGCGGGATATATCGGCAGCCACGCCACCTATGCGCTGAAACGCCGGGGCTACGACGTCATTGTTTACGACAATCTGTCGACCGGGCACGCCGCGCTGGCGGATGGATTTGAGTTGGTGGTCGGGGATATTTCCGACCACGGGAAGCTTTCGCAGGTATTGCGCCGCGTGGACGCGGTCATGCACTTTGCCGCCTTTGCCTATGTGGGCGAGTCGGTGGTGAATCCCAGAAAATATTTCAAGAACAACGTGCAGGATGGGCTGACGCTGCTCAATGCCGTGATCGATGCCAAGGTGCCGAGGTTTATTTTTTCTTCTACCTGCGCGGTGTATGGTGTCCCTGACAAGGTTCCGATCACCGAGAAGACTTTGCGCGCGCCGGTCAATCCTTACGGCGCCTCCAAGTTGGCTTTCGAACATGCACTGGAAGCCTATGGGCAAGCTTACGGATTGCGTTATGTGAGTTTCCGCTACTTCAATGCCGCGGGGGCCGACGAAAGCGGAAAGATCGGCGAGATTCATACGCCAGAGACGCATTTGATTCCGTCGGTGTTTCAAGCGATTCGAGGCGAGCGTGGTGCACTGGAGATTTTCGGTGACGATTACCCGACGCCCGACGGCACCTGCATTCGCGATTACGTCCATGTGAACGATCTAGCCGAGGCTCATGTGCTGGGCATGGAGTACTTGGAGAAGGGAACCTCGGCGGTATTGAACTTGGGCACCGGGCGCGGGCACTCGGTGCGGGAGGTAATTTCGACCATCGAGCGCGCGACCGGCCGCAAGGCGCCCACTTGCGCGGCCCCGCGCCGGGCGGGCGATCCCGCCGCGTTAGTGGCGGACCCTTCGCTGGCGGAGAAATTGCTGAATTGGAAGGCGAAGTATTCCCTCGACCAGATTGTCGGCACGGCCTGGAATTGGGCGCAGAATCGGCCGTAGGAAAACCGGTGAAGACGACAAAGCGCTACCGACCCAACATCCTCGGAAGCGCCCAGGACGTTACGGTAGCGCCGTCTGATTGCTTGAAGCCCGAACTAGGGCAAAAGTGTAGGCCTGACGCAGCACCATTTCTAGTGCATTAGAAAAGGCAGTATCAAGTTAGTAATCGCCCGGGTGCGATACAAATCGCCAGGAGCGGTGGTCGTCGCGCCGTCGAATTGCCTCACTCCTCCCGGCCTTCCGCCTTTTCCGGCCGCAGCAGCGGGAAAAGGATTACATCGCGGATGGTGCGCGAGTCCGTCAGCAGCATGGTCAAGCGGTCCACACCCACACCCACGCCACCCGCCGGCGGCATTCCGTAGGAAAGCGCGCGGATGTAGTCCTCATCCATCTGATGAGCTTCTTCGTCGCCACGCTCGCGTTCTTTCAGTTGTTGTTCAAAGCGGCGGCGCTGTTCTTCGGGGTCGTTGAGTTCGCTGAAGCCGTTGGAAATCTCCATTTCTCCGGCGTAAATCTCCCAGCGCTCCGCCCAGTCCGGCTCGTCGGCTTTCTGCTTGGAGAGCGGCGAAACCGCGGTGGGGAACTCATAAATGATGGTCGGCTGGACCAGATGCTCCTCCGCCGCAGCCTCAAATAGGGCGGCGATGGTCTTCCCCGCCGGTTCGTTGGGATCGTAGGCCACGTGGGCATGCGCGGTGTTGAAGCGCTCGACCAGAGTCTTCACCGAATTCTGCGAGCTGAAATCGGAAATCTGCGGCTTCGCGCCCGCCGCCTCCGGCCAGTGGTGGATGATCGCTTCGCGCATGGTCATGCGCCGCCAGTTCGTACTGGCCCAGTCGATTTCGATCTCGCCCCACTTGGTTTTCGTCCCGCCGGTCACCTCGATGGCCACTTGTTCGATCAGTTGCTGGGTGAGGTCCATCACGCCGCGATAATCGGTGTAGGCCTGATAAAACTCGAGCATGGTGAACTCGGGGTTGTGCCGGAAGGAGATGCCCTCGTTGCGGAAATTGCGATTGATTTCATACACGCGGTCAAAGCCACCCACCACCAGCCGCTTGAGATAAAGCTCCGGTGCAACCCTCAGAAACAGATCGATGTCGAGTGCATTGTGATGCGTGACAAATGGCCGCGCCACCGCCCCCCCGGCGATCGATTGCATCATGGGCGTTTCCACTTCGATGAATCCATGCCGATCCATGAAGCGCCGCATGGATTGCACGAGCATGCTGCGCATGACGAACACTGCGCGGACCTCCGGGTTCATCGCCAAGTCCACATAGCGCTGCCGGTAGCGCAATTCGACGTCGGTCAGTCCGTGCCATTTCTCGGGAAGCGGCAGCAGGTCTTTCGCAAGAAAAGTCAGCTCGTCCACGTGAACGCTGAGTTCGCCGGTGCGGGTGCGGAACAGATATCCACTTACGCCGATGTGATCGCCGAGATCGAGTAGCTTGTAAAGCTCGAATCCCTTCTCCCCCACCGAATCCTTCTTCACATAAATCTGCAAGCGCTGCCCGCCCTGCTGCAAATGCGCAAAACCCGCTTTGCCCATCAGGCGAATGGCTAGAATGCGGCCCGCAATCCGCACCGCGATCCGCGGAGTCTCCAGCTGTTCGGCGGTCTTCGCCGAGTAGTCGGCCAGAATCTGCGGAATCGTGTGGGTGAAATCGTACTTGCTGCGATACGGCTGCTGGCCGAGGGCTTCGATCTCCTTCAACTTCTCCAGCCGCAGTTTGTAAATGTTTTCGTCTAGGGCCAAGGGGGCCTTTCATGGACCAAAAATGGAATCAGCGCAAGGCAAAGCAGCGATTATAAACAACGTTCCCCGGGTTAGGATTCGTGCTTTCTGAAATGCCCCTGATGTCAGGGAAACTCCTGCCCGCACTCCCGCATTCCGCAATGATTCCTTGAAGCGGCGGGCTGGCGGCTGTAATATTAGCTGCTTCGCGCCCCCAGACAAGGGAAGACCAAAGAAGACCAGGGGTCGAAACGGAAGATCTCATGCCGCAAAACTACGTTCCCATTTTCATCTTCATCGCGGTCGTGGCGGTGATGATTCCGCTACCACTGCTGCTGGCCAAACTGGTGCGTCCCGACAATCCCGGCAAGGAAAAGCTGATGCCCTATGAGTGCGGCATCGATCCCCAGGACAGCGCCCGCGGACGTTATACGGTTCGTTACTACATTGTCGCCATCTTATTCGTGGTCTTCGACGTGGAAACCATCTTCCTGTTTCCCTGGGCGGTGCAGTTCAAGGCCCTGGGCTCATTCGGGCTGCTGGAAATGCTCATCTTCCTGCTGATCCTGGTCGTGGGCTACATCTGGGTGTGGCAAAAGGGTGCGTTGGAGTGGGTGTAACTCCGGCCATGGCGGACACAGCTCCCGGCACCGAGACCTTTGTGGCCAGCCGCTGGACGAAAGGGAACCTGTTTTTCCCCACCCGCATTGAAGTCAGTCCGCAGCGTGTGAGCCGGGTGAAACCGCGCCTTTTTGGCAGCAACGAAGAAAGCATTGCCATCGCCCAGGTCGCTTCGGTGCATATTGCGACCGGAATAATTTGGTCGAGCATTGTGATCGAGTCCTCGGCCGGGACCGATCCCCTCACCAGTCACGGTCACCGCAAAGCCGACGCGCGGCGCATTCGCGATCTGATCGAGGGCCATCAGGCGACCGTGCGATAAGCGTGGCCGGGATTAAGAAAACCTGCAGTGCGCCCGCCGTTGACAGGCTGTCCGCAGGCTGTTAAAAGTTAAGGTCCTTATCAGCACCTCAGCGCCGGAGGCTTCTCCCTCGCAGCTATGCCGGACGAACCCAAGTCGCCTTCGCCCACGCCCGACCCTAAACAGACCCCGGCAGCGGGATCTGCCGCTGCCTCCACCCCTGAGAAGCACTCCGCTCCGGCCAAGCCCGCGGGCCCGGCCGCGCTACCGTGGGACTCGCCCATGGTGTCGCGGCTCAAACAACGCTATGGATCCGGCGTCGAGGCCAGCAGCTATCTCGGCCAGAATTATATGGTGGTGGATTCTAGCGTGGTGGCGGAGCTGCTTCGGGTACTCCGCGACGAAGAGCGATTCGACTATTGCGTGGATGTCACTGCGGCCCACTACCTGGAGCGCGAAAAGCAATTCGACGTCGTCTGGATTCTCTATTCTTTCGCTCTGAACGAGCGTATTCGAGTCAAGACCATGATCGCTGACGGCGAGAGTGTGGACAGCGTGGTTTCCATCTGGCCCGCCGCGAATTGGCTGGAGCGGGAAGTGTATGACATGTTCGGCATCCGCTTCGAAGGCCATCCCGATTTGAAGCGGATTTTGCTGCCCGACGGCTGGAAGGGCTATCCGTTGCGCAAGGACTACGGCATCATTCAGCAGGACCAAGAGTGGGTGCAAATCAACCTGGGGATCGAGAGCGGCCAATAGGACAGCCAGCAACAAAAATGACCGACCAGACCACCACCGATCCCCGCCGCTACCTCTCCCACCTCGAACTCGGCGAGCCCGACAAGACGTTTCTAGATACCAACGAGCTGGTCATTAACATGGGCCCGCAGCATCCCGCCACGCATGGCGTGCTGCGCGTGATTCTCAAGCTGGACGGCGAAAAAGTTCTGGGTACCGAGTGCGTGATCGGCTATCTCCATCGCGGCGTGGAAAAGATCGCCGAGCACCGCACCTACACCATGTTCAATCCCTATGTGGATCGCATGGACTACGTGGCCGCGGTTTCAAACGGCCTGGGATATTGCGAAGCGGTCGAGAAGTTGCTCAACGTGCAAGCGCCGCCGCGGGCCAACTACATCCGCGTAATCCTCGCCGAGCTGAACCGCTTGGCCAGCCACATGCTTTGGCTGGGCACGCACGCGCTCGATATCGGCGCGATCACGCCGCTCTTCTACACTTTTCGCGACCGCGAGGAGGTCCTCAAGATTTTCGAAAAATATTGCGGCGCGCGCCTGACCACGCACGCCTTCCGCATCGGCGGCTGTCTATATGAGACTTACGACGGCTTCGAGGACGACGTAAAGAAGTTTCACAAATTCGTCACCCCAAAGATCGACGAGTACGAAGAACTGCTGACTACCAACCGCATCTGGGTGGAGCGGACCAAAGGCGTGGGCTCGATCTCAGCCAAAGATTGCATTGCCCTGGGCGTGACCGGGCCCGTGTTGCGAGCCAGCGGAGTGAAGTGGGACCTGCGCAAAGCGCAGCCTTACGCGGCCTACTCCGAGTTCGATTTTGAAATCCCTACTTGCGAGAACGGGGACACCTACGACCGTTACCTGGTGCGCATGCAGGAAATGCGGCAGTCGCTACGCATCATTGAGCAGGCCGTGGGCAAAATTCCCGACGGGCCCATCATGGCCAAAGTGCCCAAGGTGATGAAGCCGCCGGTCGGCGAAATTTACCACTCCATCGAAGCGCCCAAAGGCGAGTTGGGATATTTCATCGTCAGCGACGGCTCCACGCAGCCGTACCGCGTGCGCGTGCGCCCGCCATCGTTTGTGAATTTGCAGGCGCTGGACCTGATGGTGCGCGGCCAGCTCGTTGCCGACGTCATCGCGGTCATTGGCACGCTCGATATTGTTCTCGGCGAGGTGGACCGCTGATGCTCGCTAGCATGTTTGACGGCATCAAGGCATACCTGTTCAGCGGTAAGTCGACGCCCGGGCAAGCGGACAGCATCCCGGCCAGTCTTTTTTGGGCTTTGGTTTACATCCTCCTGATATTTCTTGGCCTCTCCATCGCCGTGATTGCGATGAACTGGCTGGAGCGAAAAATCCTGGCTCACATGCAAGTCCGCCTGGGTCCCATGCGCGTGGGCCCGCACGGCCTGTTGCAGCCCATTGCCGACGCGCTCAAACTTCTCATCAAGGAAGACATCACCCCCGCCGCTGCCGATAAATGGGTTTTCTGGCTGGCGCCGCTCATGGTCGTGATCACGGCATTTACCGTCTTCATCGTCGTGCCCTTCGGTCCCGCCCATGCCGTCACCGACATGAACATCGGAATTCTGTTCATGCTTGGAGTGTCTTCGCTAAGCGTGTTGGGCATTGTGATGGCCGGATGGGCGTCGAACTCCCACTATCCGCTGATGGGTGCGTTGCGCTCCAGCGCGCAGATGGTTTCCTACGAAATCGCCATGGGATTGGCCGTTGTTTCGGCCGTGCTGATGACCAGCCTCAATGACAAAGGCACCGGCACGCTGAGCATGATTGGCATCGTGCAAGCGCAAGCGGCGCAGCATGTCTGGTTCGTATTCAAGTTCTTTCCGCTGGGATTGATTGCGTTCTTCATCTTCGCAGTGGCGATGGTCGCGGAAACCAACCGCGCTCCGTTTGACCTGCCGGAGGCGGAATCGGAGCTGACCGCCGGCTTCCATACCGAATACAGCGGCTTTCGCTGGTCATTGTTCTTCCTGGCTGAGTATTCGGCAATGATTGCGGTCTCCTCCATCGCGGTGACGTTGTGGCTGGGCGGCTGGCTGCGTCCTTTCACGGATTGGCTGAGCGGGGACACCTGGGACATGGTATTCGCTCTCATCCCCGGGCTCAGCTTGCTATTCCTGGCGGGAATGTGTTTCTACAGCACGACGCGCATGCCGAAGCATCCATCCTTCCGCATTCAGACCGCCGGCCTCGCGGGATTTGGCGTGGTCCTGGCGGCGGCCGGCGTGTTACTGTTCGTGCCGCCGGTCCGCGCCTGGGTCCAGGATATCTTTTGGTTCTCGGCCAAAGTCGCGGTTTTTATGTACCTGTACATCTGGTATCGCGGAACATTCCCGCGCTACCGCTTTGACCAGCTGATGAAGGTCGGTTGGAAGATACTGCTGCCGATTGGAATTGGCGTTCTAGTGTTGACCGCCATTGCGGGAGTGTTCTTCTAAACTATGCAGCCCGTAGCCACAACGTTTTTCTTCTATATGCTGTCGGGGCTGGCCATTCTGGGCGGCGTCCTGGTGATCACGCGCAAGAACGCGGTGCACTCCGCGCTCGCCCTGATTCTCTCCCTGCTCGCATTGGCCGGCCTCTATCTCATGCTTTATGCCCCATTTGTCGCTGGCGTCCAAATCATTCTCTATGCCGGCGGAATCATGGTGTTGTTCCTATTCGTGATCATGTTGGTCAACCTCGAGCGTTCGCAAAAAGAAGAACAGTTCAACCAGCAGTGGATCGCGGGCCTGCTCGCGGCGGCCGCGCTGGGCGCTCTGTTCATCGCAATCTACGTGAAGGGTCAGAAGCTGTTTCCGCAGAGAATTCTGCAGATGCCCGAGGAATCGAATACCCAGCAGGTGGCCGTGCTGTTATACGGAAACTATATGTTCAGCTTCGAAATCGCCTCTTTATTGTTGCTGGTGGCAATCATTGGAGCGGTCGTGATGGCGAAGAAACGTATTTGATTGAATTACAGCCGCAGAGACTTAGCTAGCTACGTCTCTGCGGGGAATGCTTATGGCTCCTATCGGCACAATCCATTACTTGGTTGTCGCGGCCGCGCTCTTCATCCTGGGCGTGATCGGCGTGTTGACCCGGCGCAACGTGGTCATCGTGCTGATGTCGATCGAATTGATCCTGAACGCCGTGAACCTGAACCTGGTGGCGTTCTCGCGCTTATGGGGCCTGCACGGCCAGGTGTTCGCGGTTTTTGTGATTACCGATGCCGCCGCCGAAGCCGCCGTCGGCTTGGGTATCCTGATCGCCTTCTTCCGCAACAAAGAGACGGTCAACGTGGACGAAGTGAACCTGATGAAGTGGTAGGAAGCGGCCTTTAGCAATGACTGACGACCGACGACTGAAATGCTCTTTCTAGACCACATTTATCTAATCCCGCTGCTTCCCGCCTTCGGCGCGGCCATTATGTTTTTCTTCGGCCGCAGGCTGCAGAAGGCGACGGTCAGTGCGGTTTGCGTAGGCGCGGTCGCGTTGGCTTTCGTGTTCGCCTGCGGCGCCGTCTGGCAATACACGCACTTGACCGGCGCCAGCGCTCGTCAGCCTTACGAAAAGATCTTCTACACCTGGCTGGGCACCGACACCGGCCATCTGAACTACGTCAAACAAGATGGATCGCTCGCGCCTTTCCATGCCGATGTCGGCGTCTTGCTCGATCAACTTTCCAGCATCTGGCTGCTGTTCGTCACCGGCGTAGGGCTGCTCATCCACATCTATTCGATCGGCTACATGGCGCACGAAGGCGGCTACTACCGCTTTTTCGGATACCTGAATCTCTTCATGTTTTCCATGCTCACCCTCATCCTGGCGAATAATTACGCCTTGCTTTTTGTTGGGTGGGAAGGCGTAGGCCTGTGCTCGTATCTGCTTATCGGATTCTATTTCCATCGCAAATCCGCCAGCGACGCGGCCAACAAGGCATTCATCGTCAACCGCATCGGCGACGCTGGATTCCTGCTCGGCCTGTTCGCCATTGCCTGGTATTTCGGCTCGATTCAATTCACAACGGTCACCCACATGGCGCGCAGCGGGAGCTTCGCGATCGGCGATCCCATCATTACCGCCGCCGCCTTGCTTCTTTTCGTTGGCGCTTGCGGAAAATCGGCGCAACTGCCGCTCTACGTCTGGCTGCCCGACGCCATGGAAGGTCCCACCCCCGTGTCCGCCCTGATCCACGCCGCGACGATGGTCACGGCTGGGGTTTATATGGTTGCCCGATCGAACGCGTTGTTCGTGCTGGCGCCCACGGCGATGAAAACGGTTGCGATTATTGGCGCGCTGACTGCGCTGTTTGCCGCGTCGATTGGCCTGGTGCAAAACGATATCAAGCGCGTGCTCGCCTACTCTACGGTTTCGCAATTGGGATATATGTTTCTGGCGCTAGGCGTGGGCGCATTCACCGCTGGCGTGTTCCACGTCTTCACCCATGCCTTTTTCAAGGCGCTGCTATTCCTTGGCTCGGGCTCGGTCATTCACGCCATGAGCGGCGAGCAGGACATGCGCAATATGGGCGACCTCTACCGCCGCATCCCTACAACCCATTGGACGATGTTCATCGCAACTCTGGCCATCGCGGGAATCTTTCCGTTCGCCGGATTCTTTTCCAAGGACGAAATCCTCTGGCAGACCTGGACCAAGGAATGGGACGCCTATCGCATTTTGTGGCTGATCGGCTTCGCCACCGCGCTGATGACTTCCTTCTACATGTTCCGGCTAATGTTTCTGACCTTTCATGGCAGCTCGCGCATGAGTTCCGAGGTTGAGCATCACGTGCACGAGTCGCCGAAATCAATGACGATTCCACTGGTCATCTTGGCGATTTGCTCGCTCTCCGCGGGCTGGCTCAGTTGGCCGCATAGCCTGGGTGGTTCCGCGCGCTTCGAGAAGTTCCTCGAACCGGTATTCGCCAACGAAGCGCAAGTTTTTGTGGAAGAGGGCAAAGCCAAACAGCTGGCCGCCGGCGAGAAAGAACAGGAGCATACCAGCCCGACCGAATATCTTCTAATGGGGCTTTCCTTGGCGGCAGGTATTACGGGGTGGGGTATGGCGTGGCAGGCTTATCGCGATGCCGGCCGCGGCTATGTCGAGCCCATCGCCGCCAAGGCGCCGCCGCTCTACGACGTTCTCTTGCACAAGTACTACGTGGATGAAGGCTACGACCACGTTTTCACCGGCCGCCGTAAGTTGGGCAAGGTTCGCCTGGGTGTACTGGGATTGGGCGAAGCCTCTTCTTGGTTTGATTCCCATGTAATTGATGCGATTGTCAACGACGCGGGATGGATCACGCGTGCCACTGGCAGCTTCTCCAGCTGGTGGGACAAGTGGATCATTGACGGCATCGGCGTCAACGGACCGGCGACTCTGGCGCGGCTGCTGGCGATCCCTGCGCGTGCCTTGCAGTGGGGCTTGGTGCAGTGGTACGCGCTGGTCATGGTCGCAGGATTGTTGGGATTCGTTTTTTACTACGCGTGGCATTGAAACGAGGAAACACCGTAGAGACGTAGCTAGCTGCGTCTCTACAGCCGAGACATTATGCAAGATCACATTCTCTCCATCATTCTTTTCACGCCGCTGGTTGGTGCCCTGCTGCTCCTTTTTGTGCCAAGCGGCAACAAGAACGCCATCCGCTGGATCGCGAACATCTTCGCTCTGGCCGGCCTGCTGGTGTCCATCCCGCTGGTGCCCATGTTTTGGGAGCAGCGCTTCCAAGCCGGCTTCAAGTTTGTGGAAGGCGCGCCCAATAACTGGATTCCCTCCATCGGCGCGGGCTACGTACTCGGCATCGACGGCATTTCCTTCCTGCTCATCATGCTGACCACGCTGCTGGGCTGGATCTCCATCCTCTCCTCCTGGAGCGCCATCGAGAATCGCGTCAAGGAATACTACATTTGGTTTCTCGTTCTGCAGACCGGCATGTTGGGCGTCTTCATGGCGCTGGATTTCTTCCTCTTCTTCGTTTTCTGGGAAGCCATGCTGGTGCCGATGTACCTGTTAATCGGCATCTGGGGCGGGCCGCGCAAGCTGTACGCCGCGATTAAGTTTTTCTTGTATACGCTGCTCGGCTCCGTGCTGATGCTGCTCTCGGTGCTCTTCCTGTACTTCTACAATTTCCGCCAGACCGGGGTTTACACCTTCAGCATCCAGGCCTTCTATCAAACCGCGCCGAAAATTTTCCACGACCCGGCCTATGGCCCAAAATTTGCGATCTTCCTGTTCCTGGCTTTCTTCGCCGCCTTCGCCATCAAAGTCCCGATGTTCCCCTTCCACACCTGGCTGCCGGATGCGCACGTGGAAGCGCCCACCGCGGGCTCGGTCATCCTGGCCGGAGTCTTGTTGAAGATGGGGACGTATGGCTTTATCCGCTTCGCCCTCCCCTTCTTTCCAGACGTCGTCATGCATCCCAAAGTTCGCGGCTGGATGATGTTCCTTTCTATTGTCGGAATCATCTACGGCGCGCTGGTCTCGTTGATGCAGAAGGACATGAAGAAGCTGGTGGCATACTCCTCCGTCAGCCATCTTGGCTTCTGCACGCTGGGAATTTTTGCCCTCACTCCCCTGGGACTGAGCGGATCGGTGCTGCAGCAAATCAATCACGGTATCTCCACCGGAGCGCTGTTCTTGATCGTCGGCATTCTGTACGAACGCCGGCACACCCGTGAGATTTCCGAATACGGCGGTATTTCGAACGTCATGCCGTTGTACGCCACCATCACCATGATCATGTTCCTCTCATCCATGGGATTGCCGTTGCTCAACGGTTTCGTCGGCGAATTCACCATTTTGCAAGGCACCTTCATGGAGAGGCAGATTGCCGGGCATCCCGGCTACTTCTGGGTGGCATGGGCTGTGCCCGGCGTCGTCTTGGCCGCAGCCTACTTGCTCTGGCTCTATCAGCGAGTCTTCTTCGGCACGGTCACCAATCCCAAGAATGAAAAGCTGCTCGACCTGACGCCGCGCGAAGTGCTGACCTTTGCCCCACTGCTCATCATGGCTTTCTGGATCGGCCTGTACCCCAAGCCGTTCTTCGAAATTCTGGAGCAGCCGGTGAATCAAATCGTGCAAACCGTGCGCCCCGGGTATCCGCAGGAAGGCGGCGTCAATGCCATGGTACAGCCTGCGTACCAACTAACGCCCGCTCCTGTGGCCCTTGCGGCTACAGCGCCGCTAACCTCTGACAGCGCGAAAGGGAAGAGATAAGTGATCGGCAACATGACATCCATGTTCGGCAGGCCGGACTACTTGTTATCACTGCCCATCATCATGCTGTCTCTCTTCGCGCTGGGCATCCTGCTGATCGATCTGCTGTTGCCGCCGGAGTGGAAGTGGATGGACGCGCTCACAGCATTGGTGGGAGTGGGTTTTTCGGCGGCGAGCCTCGTACTCAAGATCCGGCCAGCCCAGGCCGCGGCCGAAGCCAGCGGCCGGTCACTGAAGTGGGCATTCATGAACTCCGTGATCATGGACCACTTCGCAATTTATTTCTTCTATCTCTTCCTCGCTGGCGCCGCCATCACCATCCTGGTTTCGGTGCGCTACATGGAGATCGAGCGCGAGCACCACGGCGAGTTCTACGCTCTGATCCTGTTCTCGGTCGTCGGCATGATGTGCATGGCCTCGGGCTACGACATCGTGCTCATCTTCATCGGCCTGGAAGTCATGGCGATTTCCACCTATGTCCTGGTCGGCTTCCTGCGCACCGATCGCCGCTCCAACGAGGCCGCGCTGAAGTATCTGCTGCTCGGCGCGTTCTCCTCCGGCATATTCGCCTACGGCCTCTCGCTGATCTACGGTCTCACCGGCAGCACCAATCTGCTGGTCATCGGCCCACGAATGGCGCACGATTTCGCCTCTCATGGCAACCAGGCTGACCCCGTGACCATCCTCGCGGTGCTCACGACCTCAGTCGGTTTGCTATTCAAGATTGCCGCCATCCCTTTCCATCAGTGGGCGCCGGATGCCTACGAAGGTGCGCCCACAAGTGTCGCCGGATTTATGTCGGTGGCCGTCAAAGCCGCCGCCTGGGCCATGCTGCTGCGCATTTTCCTTTTCGGTTTTTACGCGCTGCGCTCGGTTTACGTTCCCTTGCTGATCTTCGTCTCCATCGCCACCATGACCGGCGCCAACCTGGCGGCGCTGACGCAGAACAACCTCAAGCGCCTTCTGGCTTATTCTTCCATCGCCCACGTCGGCTACATGCTGCTCGGCCTGATCGCTGGAAACACCCTGGCCCCCTCCGCCGATGGCGTGAAAGGTATCCTGCTCTACCTGCTCGTCTACACCTTCATGAACCTGGGCGCGTTTGCCGTGATTGCCTCGCTGCGCCAGCGCAATGTGATTGGCGACGAGATCGACGACATCGCCGGCCTGTTCTCCCGCGCTCCTACCGAAGCCGTGCTGATGCTCATCTTCCTGCTCTCGCTGGCCGGCATTCCGCCGCTCGCGGGCTTCTATGGAAAATATTTCATTTTCCTGAGCCTGATCGAAACCGGGCACTACGTATTGGCTTCGCTGGCCGTGTTGTATGCGGTCTTTGGCCTCTACTACTACATGCGAATCGCCAATGCCATGTTCATGCGCGAGGCCGAGGACAAGACCCCCTTGCCGGTCAGTCCCGGCATGCGCCTGGCTCTGGGCATCACCGCCTTCGCCACGGTTTACATCGGCATCCTGCCCGAGCAGTTCATCCGCGCCGTGAATTGGTCTTTGGGAATCGTGCAGACTACATCTGTGGCGAGTTTGATGCGGTAAGGCTCGATCGACGACCAACGACAAGCGGCAATGCCTGAAGACCCTTCCAATAAGAAACCGAGCCCCTGGGTGCAGATGGCCAGGTACAGCGAGTTGGCCGTCATATTCCCTGCCGCCACCGTCGTAGGCTGGCTGATCGGAACGGCGCTCGACCACTGGCTGAAAACCCGGTGGCTCTATCTGGTGGGACTGCTCTTGGGGATTGCCGCGGGCTTTATCCAACTAATCCGGACGGTAAGTTCGTCCGAAAAGAATCAGTGAAGTCCTGAGGTTGTCATTTCGAGCGGAGCGAGAAATCTGCGTTTTCGCGCGGCCCGGCAAACAGCGGATTCCTCGTCGATGCGCTCAGAGTTTACGACCTCTTCGTAGCGCCGGCGTCTCGCCGGCTGTCGTGGGGCGTCCCGCCCCCACGATCCATTGCTAACGGTAACGCCTTCGTATCGGCGTGAACTCAGCGGTGCGACAACTTGCAAGTTCCGCCTACTTCTCCACCCGGATAAACTCCCCCGTCGTCCCATCGACGTCGACTTTCAGGCTCGCATCGTCGCGGCTGCGGCCATAGAACACGTGCCAGATCAATTGACCGGTCGGCCGGCTCCAATCGAGCAGGTAGAGCACTGGCGTATCGGGATTCTTTTCCAACAGCTTGTCGCCGCCGTGTTTTTGCGCGACTTCGAATGCCTGGTCGGAGTCCACTTTGATGAATGCGATCTGAAAAACTTGCGTCGACGAATTGTTCGCCGAATAACTGTCTTCCACGCCCGGAGTGACGCCCCGCGCCGGCGCATCGGAGGTATCTTCCCCCGACCAATCGTAGGGCTTGGCGTGTTGCTGCGCCGCCGAAGCAAACGAACCGCGCCACACCGCCGATTTGCCGCCCTGGCCTTTGCCATCCGCCGTAAGTTGCGATTCCAGTCGGAAAGGTTGTGCGTCCGGCGCCCAACCGCGCGCGGCGCCGTAAAGCCTCTGGAAAGCCATGCGCCCGGTGATGAACTCCGCCGGCTTGGGCTGCGGCTTCTCCGCGGGTTGCGACGGCGGCGACGAACATCCCGCCAAAAACGCAATCGCCAGCATCGTCGTCACTGCGCCCAGCTTCCTCATCGTTTTGCCTTTCGTATGCGGAAATGATTGCAATCGCGGAAACAACCGATCATCCTACTAAATATATTCCTGCGAGGTGCGCTGTGGAACCACCCCTCAAACGATTGACTGATGCAATCGCCGCAGTCACTCGCTGCATGAGCGCCGCGGATCTGGCGCGCCATCCCGCGGGCAAATGGAGCGCGGCCGAGGTGCTGGAACATCTTTATCGCACCTACACCAGCACGGCCAAAGTTTTCACGCGCTGCTTGCAAGCCGGCCATCCGCTGGTGACGCCTCCCACGCTGAAGCAGCGGATCGCGGCCGCCGTAACCACGGGCCTGGGGATCATGCCCGGCAAGCGCGAGGCGCCGGCCTACACCCGCCCGCAAGGCATGCCGGTGGAAAAGCTCTTGGCGGAGATTGAAGGTCAGATTGCCGCTATGGACGCAATCATTTCGCAATGCGAAGACCGCTATGGGAAACGGGTGAAACTGCTCGATCATCAAATATTGGGGCCGCTAACAGGTAAGCAGTGGCGAAAGTTCCACTGGGTGCATGGCTGCCATCACATTCGTCAAATTGAGCGGTTGCGGGTGTCCAAGTCGTGACCTGCCGCCGCACCGCCGCGGACTGCCCTTGAACGGAGTTGCCGGTGTTCTCGCCGGCCTTCCCGTGGGCGTCGCGCGCAAGGTTATTTCTGGTCTGAGGATTTCTCTCCCGCTTTGCGAGCGTCTTCCTTCATGTCGTCGAGCTGCTTCTGAGCGTCGTCCAGCGCCTTCTGCTTGTCGGCAATCTGTTGCTTGTACTGTGCGTCTTCCTTGTCCCACGCGGCGGAGTTGCGCAGGCGATCGCCGGCGTCGGCGTAGAATGTGGCGGCGCGCAGCCGGTATTCGCGTTGGGTCACATCCAGCTCGCGCGCCAGCAAGTCAATTTGATCTTTCTGCGCGTCAAGTTTTTTCTTCCACTCGTCCTCGGTCTTCTGCTTTTCCTTGCTTTTCTCGTCTGTGTCCTTGGCATCGGCCGAGTCCTCGGTCTTTTGCGCCGTGTTGTCCGCGGACTTGTCCTCGTCCGGCGCATTGCCCACCACGCTCAGGCCGTCGTTCTTGGGCAGATTGTCGTTGTCATACTTCTTGTTGGCCGCGGGCGGTTTCCCGTCATCCTTCGCTTTGCGAATCGAACGGGCATAGTCGCCGAGCGAATCGGTCTGCGCCCCCGACGGGACGGCCAGCATGCCCGCCACCACCACTCCAGCAAGCCAAATGTACGCCATGCGCTTCATACGTTTCTCCATCCTTATGGCCCGCTCCGTTCGCCTATTCGCGAGCGACGCCGGCCAGAATTCCAAGACTTAGGTTCCCGCCGCGGCGCTCATGGCCCGGTCGGCGGTGAGAAATCCGCCAATCGTCCGGTCCAGTTGCGCCGCTTCCGCGGCAATGTCGGCGGCCAATTGCCGTGCCAATTGCTGGTCGTGGCCGCCCTCAATCTGCTGCGCATATCGAGTAATCGTGGTCAACGAATTACGCAGCCCCAGCGCCATTTCCGCCGCCATCTCGCGTTGCAATTCCTGCCGCCGCCGAATCTGCGCCATCTCGCTTTGGTCGTTGATCAAACACGCCGCTCCCAAAGCCTCGCCGCCGGGCGCGTGCACTGCGGTCACCGTAATATCCAGAGTGCGCTGGCCTCCCACCGGCGTGACGTATTGCGCCGTGAGTCGCAGAAACGGCGCTCGTTCCCGCAAACTGCTCTCGATGGCCGCCGCCACATTCTGGCTCGCGCTTCCCGCGGCCACGGTTCCCGCCGCTTCCCGGAAAATCTGGGAAACCCGGATTCCCACCGGCGACGCGAACCCCAAAATCCGCTTGGCCGAAGCATTGGCTTGCCGCACCAGCCCGTCCGGGCTCAGGAACATCACGCCGCTCGACAGGTTTGACAGTATGGCCGCGCTGATGTTTTCCGAAGTCTTGGCCCGCCGCCGTTCCACCTGATGCTCGCTTTCCAGTTCATGCTTCTGCTGCTTGAGCTGCTGGATCACGGCGTTGTAAGTGTGCATCGGCAGAGTTTCCGCCGCGGGCGCGTCTGGCTCAAGGGACGCGTCCATGCCCAGGCTGCGCCGCATCCGCCGTATGAGGAATGCTCCCACCGCGAAGGCCGAAGCCGTGGCCACAAACACCAGCAACATGCGCAGCACAATGGGGTTGGCCAGCAGCCTCACAGCAACCCCCAGTACCAGCGCAAGAAACTGTCGCCGAAAAACAGCGCGACCATCGCCATGCTCCCGAGAAAGACGCCGAACGGCATCTGGTGCCGGCGTAATGCAATGGCGGCCGACTCCCACCCCTTACGCCGCGCCTCGCGGCCCGACTCATGATGACGCGCCATGCGCCGCCGCGTGCGCTTCACCCACACCGCCAGCACCGTCCACAGTCCAAACAGCGATCCCGCAATGGAGCCGGCGAACAGCGTGAAAATTGTCAGCTTCAGCCCCAGAAACGCGCCCACCATCGCCATCAATTTGACGTCGCCAAAGCCCATCCCTTCAACACCACGCGCCCGCAAATAAATCGCCCCCGCGCCGTAGATGAACGACGCTCCAACCGCGGCCCCCAACAGCGCGTCCACCAGCGAGAGCAGATGCGATGAAATCTGAGCGTTGCCAGGTAGAGAAATCAGTCCCGGCAGCAACTGCGAAGCCAAATCATTTACCGGAACGAACAGGCTGAAAGCCAAGCCCAGCGCCAGCCCCGACAAGGTCAATTTGTCCGGCAGCAACTGCGTCTCGGCATCGGTAAAGATCAAGCCCAGCAGCAAAAAGCCGAACGTACAATATTTCAGCGTGGCCAGGGTGAGTCCAAAATGCGAATAGCAAGCCAGGAAGAGGCCGCCGGTAAGCAGCTCCACTACCATGTACCGCGGAGTAATGCGTGCCTTGCAGTTGCGGCATTTGCCGCCCAGCATCACCCAGCTCAGCACGGGCACGTTGTCATAGAAGGCGATAGCCCGTTTGCAGTGGGGACAAGCCGACCCCGGCCGCACCACCGATAAATCCAGCGGCATACGGTAGATACACACATTCAGGAAGCTGCCGAAAGCCAGCCCCGTCACCAAAATCGCAACTGCAAACACAGGATCCACCGTCTCCTTGTGGCGCCACCCGGGCAGAGTTCTCCGTCCAGTTTGCTCGATTATACGGCCCGTGCGGGACGGGCCCGTAGGTACCAAAGTGCTAGACACGAAAGGGCAAACCGCCGGACTTGTAGGAGCAGCGCGTGCCTCTCGGACCGCCCAAAGCTTGCATCGCCCTAAATCATTCGTAGCGCAACGCCATCAACGGGTCTACTCTGGTTGCCCGACGCGCTGGGAAGTAGCACGCCAAGGTGGCCACTGCAGTCAATACAGCCGAAACGCCGACGAAGGTTACCGGATCGCTCACACTCACCCCATAAAGCAGGTGTGAGAAGCTAGACAGCAGCCGGGCAAGCAGGAGCGCGATCGCTGCCCCGATTGCCAGACCGATAACAGCCAGCCGAAGCCCATGTCCAATGATCATGCGAAAAACGTTCGCTCTCTCCGCGCCCAGCGCCATGCGAATGCCAATCTCGTGCACTCGCTGCGCCACCGAATAAGAAATCACGCCGTAGATTCCAATCGAAGCCAGCAGCAATGCCAACCCTGCAAATGTCCCCAACAGGATCATAGGAAATCGCTGCGCAGACATGGACTGCGAAACGAATTCCTGCATGGTTTGGACGTCATAAACCGGCTGGTCGCTACCCGCGCCATAAACCGCCGCTTTGATGGCGGGCATAATCGCCTCGGTATCGAGTGGCGTGCGGACAGCTACCGTAATCATCCGGTAAAACAACGCCGCCCAGTCGTCTGGAAGCTGGTACAGCGAAGCGTAGATCTCGTTTACGGTATAGCGATTTTGATCGTCCAAACCCCACTGCTTGACGTGCCCCACCACACCGACCACGCGCACCGTCCCCCAGTGCGGGATTGTCATGGACTGGCCCACGGGGTCCTTGCCAGGAAAATAGGTGTTCGCCAGGATGCTGTCGATCACCACTACCCGCTCGGAGTTGGTGTTGTCCTCCGGCGTGACATAACGCCCTCGAAGCAGAGGCACTTTCATGGTCTGGAGGTAATCCGGCCCCGTCCAGTAGAAGAGCGCGCGTGGTGCCTCCGCCATGGATGCCGGTGTCTGTGAGCCCGCCCAGAACGGCCCGATATTGCTCTGATTGCTGACTGGAACCAGCACGGTAAGGTCCGCCGATTGCACGCCCGGAATTTGGCGGACGCGATCGAGCAACTGTTTGTAAGCAATCCTCATGCTTGAGCCTGTCTTGGTCACGGAAGGCGAAAGCCCAACTTTGAAAGTAATGACGTGCTGCGCGTCGAAGCCGGGATCGGCCGCCCACAAGTTGCGAATCGTACGAAACAGCAGGCCAGCCCCGGTCAGCAATACCAGCGTCAGCGCAATCTGGAAAATCACCAGGCCACTTTGCGCGCGATGGTGGGCGCGCGTAGAGCCGCGCTCGCCCTCCTTCAGCGAGGTTTGCAGCTCAACGCTCGAACTCTTCAGCGCGGGCGCAAGACCAAACAGCACCCCCACCGCAATCGAAATCCCAAACGCGAAAAGCAGGACAGAAACATCCACCCTAATGTCCTCGCTACGCGGCAAACTCCCCGGAACAGCCGCCAGTACCGCCTTGAGCCCCCATCCCGCAATCGCCAGCCCCAGCGATCCGCCCGCGAGCGAAAGCAGCACGCTTTCCGTGACCAATTGCCGCACGATGCGTCCACGAGTCGCGCCCAGGGCCGAGCGAATGGCAAACTCGCGAGTGCGCGCGGCGGACTTTGCGAGCAAGAGGTTCGCAACGTTCGCGCAGGCGATGAGCAGAACAATTCCCACGGCTCCTAGTAGGAGAAGCAAAGTTCCGCCCACATCGCCAACGAAATCCTGCTTCAGCGGCACGACTGCAGCGCCTAAGCCTCGATCGGCGGTGGGGTAAAGCCCATCCAAAGCCTCCTGCACGCTAGTCATCTCGCCCTGAGCCTGAGCCATACTCACGCCAGGCCTTAAGCGGCTGATACAAAGAATCGGATGGACGGTGCGATCGCTGTAGATCAACGGATCGCCTTGCCCGAGCGGCGTATAAACGTCGGCGTCCGGTCCGGCGAAGTGAAAACCCGGCGCGAGAACTCCGACAATCGTGTGGTCCACTCCGTCCAGAGTCATGGACTTGCTAAGCACGTCAGGGCTGCGAGCGAACCGGTTGCGCCACAAACGATCGCTGATGATTACGCCCGGCGCGCCGCCGTATTTGTCCTCTTCCGGCAAGAAGTCGCGCCCCAGGCGCAGCTTTACGCCCAGCGTGCTGAAGAAGCCTGATGACACCTCCTTGCCGTTGACGTGCTCGGGTGGTCCTGGACTGCTGAGATCAAAGCCCGCAAAGCTAACGGCTGCCATTTGCTGGAATGAGCGGGCATTGCGCTGCCAATCCAGGAAGTCAGGGTATGAGCCATCGATCAAATGCTTTAGCGTCAGATTGTTTTCATACACCGCTACCAGACGATCTGGCTGGCGGAACGGCAGCGGGGCTAGGACGACCCCCTCCACCACGCTAAAGATGGCAGTGTTGGCCCCGATTCCGAGGGCAAGCGTGAGAACCGCGACCATCGTGAAACCGGGAGACTTGCGCAAGGTTCGCAGGCTGTGGCGAACATCTTGGAAGAACGGTTCGAGGACTTGCACGCGGAAGATTCCTCCTCATCCGTATCGAAACGAGTTCGGCCTACTAAGGATTCGCTTCTAGCGTCCGCCGTCCGGAGTTTGGCCCCTGTTTGGTGGGGACGATCGTCAGCGACGACTGCAATGTGAAGGTCAGCACCGTTTCCGAGGGCAACTTGATCTGCTGGCCTTTGGTGGCGGCCTGCACGCCGCCGCCAACTCCGCCGCCGGCCGCCGCACCCACCGCCGCGCCTTTGCCACCTCCGAGGATACCGCCCAGAACCGCCCCGATTACGCCTCCCGCTCCGACTTTCTCCGCCGTGTTCTTGCCGCGCGAAGAACCTTCCCGGTGATAAGTGTCGGTCTCCAGGTTGTAGACCTTGCCGCCCACCGAAATGCGGTCGAGCTGCAACGTCAGCAAAGATTTTCCTGCGAACTTGCCCGCGCTGTGAACTTCGACGATGTGGCCTTCCACTTCGTACCCGGCGGGAATCGCGACATCCCCATCCACCGCTACTGGCGAGTCCAGCGTGGCATGGAAGGTCTGCCCTTGCGTGCTGGTCTCCGAATCAATTGTGTCGACCAAGCGAATCGCCAGAGAGGTTCCGGAGGGAATGGTGACTTTCTGCGGAGCCGGCGGGGGTGGTGGAGGCGCCGGCGCCGCCTGCGCGGGCTGAGCCGGTTGATTCTGGGGCGGTTCGATCTGAGCCACCGGCGGAGGCGTTGGCGCATTCGACGAATCATCCATCCCAGTGGCGGACATCGTGTGCTTATGCTGCCGGCTGGGACTCGGCTTCGCCGAGGCCATCGGAGCCATGGCGGGCGGCGCCTGCGATTGATTCCGTGCATGGGCCGGCCGCACCGAGGCTTGCTCACCGGCCACTTGCAGATTGTTCACCACCTGCGTAACCCCAGGAGCGGCCGCCGCATAGCGTGCCGCCGCGGTGCGCTCAGTTTCGTTATCCACGGCGCCGGAGAGGGTCACCGTTCCGTTCGCCGATTGGATGTCGATCTGCTTGCCCTGCAATCCGGAATCGCCGTTGAAGCTGGCCTGGATCGCGCTGGTGATTTTCGCGTCATCCGGCTTCCTGGCGCAGCTCACTGCGGCGCCTAAGGCCACCAGCAGCGCAAACGCAACCAACGGGAAGCGCACATTCGCCTTCATCGCAGCTACTCCTATCCCTGAATTTTGGGTGCTTATTACTTTAGATGCCAAATCGCAGGTCGGCGCGAGGAAAAATGTGCCTGGAAACCGTTCTGGTACGGGCCAGCCTGTATTGGTAGGAAAACAGTTAGTTCAGGTTGCGAGGGGGCAGATCCAGTCCCCGATCACCCTCAATTGGAGCGAAGAAATTTGTAGTCGAGCACGGAGGCGGCCATGGGGACGGTCTTCTCGCCCGACCGCTTTTCCTGCGCCCGGTTCACCCGTCCTTGACACAGCACACTGCTGTTTTTCTGCCCGGAAATTTCCTCCGGCATTTCGAAAATCATTTCCACCAGGGCATTTTGGGGCAACGATTGTGCGCCGCGAATGAGCACGCCGGACTGGCTGAGATTTTCAATCACGCCTTCACACCAGATCGTCTGATGTTTGGCGCGATAGCGTACCGGCGTATTCAATTTCAATCGCCGGGCGCGTGGAACCCAGGTAGCCTTGCGGGCGTGGCTCGGGTTCCGGCGCGTGGCGGCGGATTGCGCCATCGCCGCCCGGTCCACACGCTCGGTGCGGCGCATGGCTTTCCAGTCGTACTTGTACTCCGTGGCGCACAACAGGCAAACCTGGTAATAGTGCCCGTCGGAAGAGCGTCGAGGCCAAGAAAACTGGTGTGAGCAGTGCCCCAGGGTGAGAACATTCATTAACGTCTGTGACATAGCTGTTTTTCGCGGTTTTAGTACCCGACTCAACATCATGCAACGGCCTCGTCAAATTGACTAGGTTACCTTCGTCTACTCGTGGAGTGGCCGCGCAACCCCGTGTATTATCAACGCGTGAACGATGTTGCGGCTTTTGTTTTGGCGGGCGGCACGAGTTCCCGCATGGGCGACGGGCAGACTGGCCAGAACAAAGACAAAGCCTTCCTGTGCCTGGCAGGCAAGACGTTGTTGGCGCGTGCACTGGCACTGGCAAGTTCGGTGACGGCGGAGGCGGGCATCGTCGGCAGCTCGGTCAAGTTTGGTCAATTCGCTCCGGTAGTCGAGGATGTCTATCCCAGTCGCGGGCCGCTGGGTGGGATTCATGCCGCGCTCACGCGCACCCGAGCGGAACTGAATTTGATGCTGCCGGTGGACATGCCTTTCCTGGATTCCCGATTTCTGGCCTATTTGCTATCCGCCGCGCGCGAAAGCGGCGCCTTGGTCACGGTGCCGCGCATGGCCGAAGGCTGGCAGCCTCTGTGCGCGGTTTACCGCAAAGGATTCGCCACCGTTGCCGAAGCTTCGCTGCGCGCGGGGAGAAACAGAATTGACGCCCTGTTTTCCGGGGTGGAGACTCGCGTGATTGCGGAAGAAGAGTTGATTCGCCTTGGTTTTTCAACCGCCATGTTTCGCAACCTAAACACCCCGCAGGAGTTCGAAAGCGCGGTGACGGAAATGGAAAGAAACGAAAGCGCCGGCAAGTTATCATGAACCACGGCAAGGGTGACGACTAAAACCATGGGCTCCAACCAACAATCCGAGCCGTACATCGATTTCCAGCATGTTTCCAAAGCCTTCGGGGACAACCGTGTGCTCGAGGATGTCAGCTTTGACGTCATGCCGGGAGAAACCGTCTGCATCTTGGGACGCAGCGGTGTGGGCAAGTCGGTGGCGCTGCAGCACATCATGGGATTCCTTAAGCCTGACTTAGGCCGAGTGATCGTGGACCACGAGGACATTACCGACTACTCCGAGGAGCAGATGGAGCACATTCGCAAGAAGGTGACCATCGTTTTCCAGAACGGGGCGTTGTTCGATTCTTTGACCGTGGGCGAGAACGTGGCGTTCCCGTTGCGCGAGCGCCGCGACATGGACGAAGAACAGATCTATCAAATCGTGGATGGATTGCTGGAAATGGTCGGCGTTAGGGATATGCGCGATCAACTACCCTCGGATTTGTCCACCGGAATGAAGCGTTCTGTGGCGATTGCCCGCGCATTAGCGGCGCGGCCGGAATGCATTCTCTATGATGAGCCGACGACCATGGTCGATCCCTTGATGGCGCAATTGCTGGGCGACTTGATCAAACGGGTCAAGATCCAGCTGCATCTAACCAGCGTGGTGGTGACGCACGATATGCGCCTCGCCAAGAAGCTCGCCGATCGCGTGGTTTTTCTCTACGAAGCCAAAGTGCTTTTCTTCGGCACCTATGCGGATATGGAAAAGTGCCAGGAGCCCATCGTGCAGGAGTTCTTGACGTTGGATGAGTTGGATTTGGGGGCGTGAGGTCATGCTGAGCGAAGTCCATCCGCTCGCTCGCGAGCGGATGGCGGAGTCGAAGCATCCCCAGGCTGGCGGAATTCAGTTTGGGTAGGGATTCTTCGACTGCGTAGCCCTGCGCGAAGCGCAGGGCTACGCCGCTCAGAATGACAAGGGCTCAAAATCCTTCGCTCACCAGCCGTTCCACCGTAATCGTTTCCCCCGCCGAATCGCCCCGAATCATCTTCTCGATGTATTTTGCGATCACGTCCACTTCCAGGTTGACGGGATCGCCGGGCTTTAGCGACTGCAAATTGGTCATCTCCACCGTGTGCGGGATGATGGCTACCGTCACTTGCGTGCCTTCAATTTTCGCGACCGTCAGGCTGATGCCTTCAATCGACAACGAGCCTTTGAAAATCACATAGCGCGCCAGTTCTGGCGGAATTTCGATGCGCAGCCAGAAGTCGGCGGCGTCGGCTATCGGGTCGAGAGCGAGGAATTTGCCGGTGCCATCGACGTGGCCTTGCACGATGTGGCCGCCGAAGCGGCCATCGGCGCGCATGGGGAGTTCGAGGTTGACCAGCGCGCCTTTTTGGATGCGCGAGAGGGAAGTGCGCTTCCAGGTTTCTTCGGCGAGGTCGGCGGAGAATGAACCTGGGGCGAGGGCGACCGCAGTCAAGCAAATCCCGCTCACCGCGATGCTCGCGCCTTCCTTGAGTTCTTTTCCCAATTGCGAAGTGGAAATGGTAATTCGGCGTTGACCTTGCCGGTTGACGACGGTTTCGACGCGTCCAACTTCTTCGATGATGCCAGTGAACATGGGGGCCCCGGAAGAACGTCTATCATAAACCCACCGCAAAGCGCGGGCGCGCAAGAAGCAAATTCCTCGTCGATAAGGCTGGCGCGGAATGACAAACGTTCGAAGCATTCACCAAACGGCGCCGTACGGATCGCTCAATCCTTGTACGGATCTCGCAAATACCCTTCCACCGCGAAATCTTCGCCGAAGCGATGTAGGCGGAGCGATTTTAGATGGGCGGCGTCGCTCATGTGGGGGAATCCGTCCCCAGCGGCGAACGGCACCGATCCTGTGCCCGCGAGAATTTTGGGCGCGTAGTAGAGGAAAACTTTGTCGACCAAGCCCGAAGCCAGCGCCGTCCAATTGATCATGGCACCGCCTTCGATGAGCAAGCTGGCAATTTCCATTTCTCCCAGGAGTTGGGCAATGCCAGCCATAGCGGGGCGTCCGTCGGCGGTCGCCTTGGGAATCTGCTCGACGCGGATGCCGTGACGCCTGAGCTGGTTCTTCCTTTTTTCTTCCGCGAACGAGCAGAGCACCAGCACATCGTCCTGCGCGGTTTGCACCACCCGCGATTCCATGGGCAAACGCAACTTGGAGTCCACGATGACCCGCAGCAGCGGGCGGCGGCGCGGTTTGCCGGTGCGGTCGGTGAGCAGAGGATCATCCGCCACGATGGTGCCCACGCCAACCAGGATGGCGTCTTGCTGGTGGCGAAGTTCCTGTACGTGGGCGCGCGCCTGCTCGCTGGTGATCCATCCCCGGTTGATGCCGCCTCCCGTGGCTTCGCCAGCAGTCGGCGCGCTTTCCGCGGCTACTCCCCCGGCAGTTCCGCCCGCGCCGAGCACAGCGACATTGGCGTGCGCGCGGGGCGGGGGCGCGATTTTTCCGTCGAGGGTCATGGCCGCTTTCAGCGTGATCAGCGGAGTGTGTTGGCGGATGTATTTGGCAAAAGACTCGTTCAGGGCCTTGGCTTCTTCTTCCAGAACGCCGGAAGTCACCGCGATTCCGGCCTCGCGAAGTCGCGCCAGCCCTTGTCCGCTGACCAGCGGATTTGGGTCGGTCATGCAGGCCACGACGCGGCTGATGCCGGCGGCGATGATGGCGTCGGCGCAAGGGCCGGTGCGGCCTTGATGCGAGCAGGGCTCCAGGTTGACGTACAGCGTCGCGCCGCGAGCCTGCGCGCCGGCCTGCTCGAGGGCGAGAACCTCCGCGTGCTTCACGCCGTCATAGGTGTGGAAGCCTTGTCCAACGACTTCGCCGTCGCCGTTGACGATGACCGCGCCTACGCAGGGATTGGGCGAAGTGAGCGCGATGCCCTGGCGCGCCAGTTCCAAGGCGCGGCTGAGAAAATGCTCGTCGGTGGAGGGGGATGTGGTCATTTCCTTGTCATTCCGAGCGAAGCAGAATCCCTACACAGAGGCAGCAAGACCCGCGTAGGGATGCTTCGACTGCGCCGGGACTTCACTACGTCCCAGCTCCGCTCAGCATGACAGTGTACTCACGATGACGATTACGCGAACAGCGATTCCACAAATTCCTTGGGATCGAAGGGTAGCAGGTCTCCCACCTTCTCACCGACTCCCACATAGCGCACAGGCAATCCGAGTTCACGCGAGATGGCGACCACGACCCCGCCTTTGGCGGTGCCATCGAGCTTGGTGAGCACAATGCCGGTTACGCCAGCGGACTGAGTGAACAACCGCGCCTGCTGCAGGCCATTTTGGCCGGTGGTGGCGTCCATGACCAGCAAGGTCTCATGCGGAGCGCCGGGAATAATGCGTTGCGCGGTGCGGTGCATTTTCTCCAGTTCGGTCATCAGGTTGGTCTTGGTATGCAAACGGCCGGCGGTGTCGACAATGACGTAGTCGGTTTTGCGGGCGGTGGCAGCTTGCAACGCGTCGAAGAGCACGGCGGCGGGATCGCCTCCCGGCTTGGTGCGAATCACTTCGGTGCCGGTGCGGCTGCCCCACACTTCCAACTGTTCGATAGCGGCGGCGCGGAAGGTGTCCGCCGCGCACAGCAGCACCGTTTTGCCGCTCGAACGCAACACCTGCGCCAGTTTTCCAATGGTCGTGGTCTTACCCGTGCCGTTGACTCCGACCACGAGAATTACTTCCGGAGTCCCGTCAACCTTCTTTACCGGGCGGCGGTTGGGGGTCATCAGAATCGCGAGGAGTTCCTCCTTGAGCAGGCGCTTTAACTCATCCACGTTCTTTATTTGTTTGCGGTCGGCCTTCTCGCGCAGTTTCGCCAGGACTTCCTGCGTGGTGACGGTGCCCAGATCAGCGCCGAGCAGCGTGCCTTCCAGGTCATCGAGCGTGCCGCGGTCGATTTCCTTGCCCAAGGAAACCACGTCTTCAATGCGCCCGGCGAGGTTCTCCCGCGTGCGCGTGACCGCCTCTTTCATGCGCTCAAGGAAGCTGGGCTTTTGTTCGGTGCTGCCGAATAGGGTCTGGATCATGGGGTCGCATTCAATTATAGCGGCCAGGTTCGCGCAGGAAGGAAAGTGCGGGCAATCAGCTTCTTATCCGCATCCATCCGGGCAAGGAAGCTGGCTTTCTTGCCGGCATGAAGGGAAGTCAGGCTTGCGGGCTAGCGGCGGCGATGGCGGCAAGCTCGGCGTCGGGCGCCGCGGGCTGCGCGGATTGCGGCGGGGCCGAACTGACCGGGGCTGGCGCGGTAGAGCGTTGGATACGGATTTCGCCGCGCTTGTAAATCGCGGCCAAGGCGGCCACCGCGGCTGGATCGAGCCGCTTGCCGGAAAGATTGTGGATGATGCGTAGCGCCTCTTGCGGATCGAAGGCTTGTTGATAAGGGCGGTTGGTGGTGAGGGCGTCGAAAGTGTCAGCCACCGCGATGATGCGCGCCAGCAGCGGAATCTGGTCGCCCGCCAAGCCATGCGGATAGCCGCGTCCATCGAGCGATTCGTGGTGCAGTTCGATGCCGGGAATCATTTCCTTCAGCTGCGCCACCGGGCGCAGGATGTTGGCGCCCTTAGTGGTGTGGGTTTTCATGATGGCGAACTCTTCGGTGGTGAGCGCGCCGGGTTTTTTCAGGATGCGGTCTTCGATGCCGATCTTGCCCACGTCATGCAACTGGGCGGAGACGCGCACCACTTCGGTGGCCTCCGCCGATAAGCCCATTTCTTTGGCGATCAGCATCGAATAGCGGGTCACACGGTCGGAATGGCCGCGCGTGTAGGGATCCTTTTCGTCGACCGCGCCCGCCAGCATTTGGATGGAACCCATGAACAGCTCGCGATTCTGCTGGGCGGCATTCTTGAGATCGAGAACGAAGTGTTCGAGTTCCTCGGACATGGTGTTGAAGGTGTCCGCCAGTTCGCCGATTTCGGTGCGGCTCTTCAGGTGCACCCGGTGGGAGAAATCTCCGCGCGCAATGGCGCGGCTGGAAAGGGTGAGCACTTCCAGGGGATGGGTGATTCGCTGCGCCGCGTAGACGCTGATGCCGATGCTGAGCAAGACCGCGAGCAAGGCCAGCAGGCGGGCGGTGTGCTCCATTTCAAAGACGCCGCTGTAGGCCTCATCGCGGGGCTTCTGCACCACCACGGCCCAATCCAGATTGAGCACCGGGCTGTAGGTGCCGAGCATCCCGACGTCCGACTTGCCGGTGTGCATGGTGAATTCGCGGGTGGCCGCAACCATTTGCGCTTTGCTGCCCTGGTCCACGAAGTTCTTGACGATTTCCAGATTCGTCATGTCCTGGCCGGTGACGAAGTCGGGAGTGGCGGCAGCCACCAGGCGGCCGTCGCTATCCACCACGTACGGAGTCAGGCCGCTGCGCTGCACTTCCTGCAGGCGGCGGATCAGGAACTGCAAATCCACGACCGTGCCGATCATTCCCAGAAACCGCCCGCTGTACATGACCGGCGTGCTTACCAGCATGACCGTGCGCGCCGACTTGCCGTTGCCCACCACCAGCGCGGGGCCGTTGTAGGCGCGGCCTTCGCTGGCGGCGGCAAAACTGCGTTGCAGTTCGCGGCGCAGAAAAGCGTCGGGAGCAATGCGTCCCGCCGAAATGCCTTTGGCTTCGGAGTTCAGCAGCGTGACATAGGCCAGATCGTCGGAGGAGGAAACGAACGTCTCCAGCAGGGCGCGCAATTCGGGCGCTTCCACGTTGTCGCTGGTAATGTCACCACCGCTGGCGACCTGCAAAGCCGACGACAGATTGGCCAGCATCATGCGCAGGGATTCCTGGCGCTGCGAAATGTCGTCCGCCAAGGAGCGGGTTACCGTGTTCTGCAGCAACCTCTCATTGGTGATCAGCCGGTCGCGGTTGATGGATTCCACCTTGGCCGAATAGAAATACATGGGTACTACGCTGACCAGGATAAGCACCCCGAGGATGACGTAGAGCACGGGAACGCGGGATGGAATCTTGAATTTTGGCGACAAAGTGGTCCTGCAGCACCGTGTCTGCGCACGGCCCGACTTAGAGATCTTTAAAAGTTTACTTGGATTGTGGCTGGTAGCAGCGTGGGATTACGGGTCGCGGCGGTTACGGAAGTACTCCGCGAGTGAAGTCGTGGGTAATCGCCTGCAACCTAGCTGGCTGACGTCTCTCTACCGCTAGATTTCGCGTTTGGCGGATCGCGTCATCAAATCGTGAATGGCATCTCGCGGCGGCTTGCCATTGTGCAGGATGGCGTACATCTGCTCGGTGATGGGCATTTCGACCGCGCGAGCGCGGGAAAGGCCCACCGCCGCGTGGGTGGTAAATACGCCTTCCGCGACGCTGCCGTGCATGCCGGCGATAATTTCCGGAAGTTTTCGGCCGTGGCCGAGTTCGACGCCGACGCCTCGGTTGCGGGAAAGTCCGCCGGTGCAAGTGAGCACCAGATCGCCGAGGCCGGCGAGCCCGGAAAGAGTTTCCTGGCGGCCGCCGCAGGCCACCACCAGGCGCGTGATTTCGGCCAGGCCGCGCGTAATCAGCGCGGCGATGGAGTTGTGGCCGAGTCCCAGGCCATGGCAGACGCCGGCGGCGATAGCGATAATATTTTTAAGCGCTCCGCCCAGTTCCACGCCGATGACGTCGTCGTTGGTATAGAGGCGGAAGCGGGGATCGCTGAACTCGCGTTGCACGGCCGCGGCCAGCTCGGCATCGGGCGAGGCGATGGTGAGGGCCGTGGGATCGCCGCGCGCCGCTTCCAGGGCAAACGATGGCCCGCTCAGCGCCGCGATGCGAGCTGGAAATCCGCCGCCGGATTCCAGAACCTGCCGGATAACCTCGCTCATGCGTAGCAGAGTGGTCTCCTCCAGGCCTTTCGTCGCACTCACGATTGCGACATCTGGGTGCAGGTGAGCACGCATGTTGAGGAACAGGCTGCGAGTGTGTTGCGAGGGCATCACGCTGACCAGGATTTCCGCGTCTTTTAGAGCTTCTTTCAAATCGCAGGTTGCCAGGACGCATTCGGGGATGGTCTGGCCGGGGAGAAAGCGCTCGTTAACGTGGCGGGCGGCGATGGAATCGCGCACCTCTGGTTCAAGCGCCCACAGGCGGATGTTGTGCGTGCCTTTGCGTCCCAGCACAATGGAAAGACCGGTTCCCCAAGCACCCGCGCCGATGATGGCAATCCGGCTCATCTCTGTCGTGGCCTCCATTGGAGGCGGTTTTCGGTGCCGCTCAGCAGGCGCCGGATGTTGCCATGATGTTTAGCGATGATGAGAATCGCGGATGCCGCCATCGACCCGAGCAACAGCGGCGTGTTGTGATAGTCGTGCAGCGCCCAGGCTAAGAACGGAAGCGAGGCTACCGCGATGATCGACGCCAGCGAGACATAGCGCAGAGCGACCACCACCGCGAGAAAGATGCCAATCACTACCAGAATTGTTTTTGGAGCGAGAATCACGAAGGATCCCAGGCCGGTGGCCACTCCCTTGCCGCCGCGAAACTTCAGCCAGAGCGGAAACATGTGGCCCAGGATGGCGGCAAGCGCGGCCAAGCCACCCAGAATGTTCTGGCCGGGAAACATAGCTCGTGTTATTGCCACGGCGGCGACGCCTTTCGATGCATCGAGCAGCAGCGTTACTACACCGAGCGCGGGCGACGACCGGGCAACGTTGGTGGCGCCGATGTTGCCGCTGCCGCTTTCGCGAACGTCCTGCCCACGAAAGACGCGCACCAGGATATAACCAAAAGGAATCGAGCCCAGCAGGTAGCTGAATGCGCCAACGAAGAGCATCTGGCTGAATGCGGTCGTGAAGACGGAAACTTTCATGGGATTCGGCGGTCCATCCCGACGAGACGCCGGCGCTACGCTGCCGCGAACCTCGCAATCTTGGTGTAGCGCGCGCCCCCTCGCAAGAGCTGGCTCTGATAAAGAAAAAACTCGCGGGCCGTCATGGTACCAAACTCCGGCTTGGGTAAGGCGGCCAATTTCTCCAGCAAGTGCTGGAAGTCGCGATTGGCCCGGTCGCCTTTTTGCCGGCCGGGCGCGCCTGACCTTCCTCCGCCGCGTGCCAGAGTCAGATGCGGACTGAAGGGATGCGCCTCCCGCGCAACCCCGAGCCTCGCGGTTACATCATCCACGGTCGCCGCCAGAGCGCCAAGTTGTGGCCCGCACGCGATGCCAGCCCAGAATACCCGTGCCGCTTTTGGTGTGGGGAAGAAGCCGAATCCGGCAAAAACAATTTCCATCGGCTCGAACCGGACGGAAAGCAAGGCTTGCCTGATCTGCTCCGCTTTATCCTCAGGTTTTTCGCCAATGAATTTCAAGGTGACGTGCAACGACTCCGGCCAAACCCAGCGCGCATCCGGCGCGAACTCGCGCACACCATCCATGAAGCGCGCAATCCGTTCGCGGATGTCGTCGGCAATGTCGAGTGCAACGAAAAGGCGCATAAAAAGCTGCTAGCCGCTAGCTCTTAGCTAAGAACTAGCAGCTAGGAGCTAGTAGCGGTTTTCCTCACATCAGCTTCCTTCTCACCATATCCAGAGCTTGTTGCGAAGCGAGCCAGCGCACGAGTTCACGGTTGCCGGGGAATTGCTTCTCGACGACTTCGGTCCCTTGCTCGCCGGCCAACGCATGAAACACCAAGCCCACCGGCTTGTCCGGAGTTCCGCCGGTTGGCCCGGCTATGCCGGTGACGCCAATTCCCAAAGTCGAGCCGCAGCGCCGGCGAATTCCCTCTGCCAGCGCCGCGGCAACCTCGCGGCTGACGGCGCCGTGGGTCTTGATCAACTCGGCGGGCACGCCGGCGAAAGCGGTCTTCAATGCGTTGGAGTAGACCACGGCTCCGCCTAGAAAATAGCGGGAGCTACCACTGACGGAAGTGAGCCGCTCGGCCAGCAACCCGCCGGTGCAGGATTCCGCCACGGCCAGAGTGGCCCCGCGCATTTGCAGAAAATAGCCGGCGATCTGCTCCAGGGAATCCCCGTTGTCCGAAAAAACAAAGTCGCCCAGTTCGTCTTCGATCTCTCCGACCAACTGATCAACCCGCTCTTGAGCGGTGTCCAGGGAAGCGGAATGAGTCTGCAAATGCAGTTGCACTTCGCCTCTGCCCGCCAGAATCGTGGTTTGCACATCGGTGTAGCGTTTATAAATCGGCGAGACGCGCGCGTCGCAAGACGATTCGCCCATCATGGCGATTCGCAGCACGCGGGTTGCGATAAAGCGAGCCGGCAGCTTGGCGCGCAGCTGGTCGAAGCACTGCTCGTCGAAAACCGTTCTCATTTCGTGCGGAGGGCCGGGCAGCAGAAGAATGATCCGGTCCTGACTCTCGTACTTGCCGCTGATCCATTGGCCGGGCGCGGTGCCGGCGGGATTGGGCAGCACCATGGCGCCCGCGATCACATCCCCCTGCTTGGTGTTGTTAGCGGTCATTTTCCAGCCGCGCGCCGCGAAACGGCGCTCCAGCTGGGCCACGAGTTCCGGGTCGCGGCGCAAGGCAAGTCCCAGCGCATCGGCGACCGCTTCGCGCGTGAGGTCGTCTTCGGTTGGGCCCAGGCCACCCGTGAAAATAACAATATCCGAGCGCGACAAGGCGAGGATTGCGGCGCGGGTGAGGTGCTCGTGGTTATCGCCCACAATGGACTTGAAATCGACATCCACGCCCAACTGGTTCAACTTTTCCGTCAGGTAAAGCGAGTTGGTGTCCTGCCGGAAGGGGGTTAACAGCTCCGAGCCGACGGCGATAATCTCGGCGTTCACGTCAGCAGTCTAAACGAAAACCGCGAGGGAGACGGGCAGGATGACCGTGAGCCTACTCCGGCAGCAACGGCAGCCCCTGAATGTTCCACGAGAGGTGATGCACCGCGTTAGTAGTGGCCAGAATGACCGAACGCCCTGGGGCAAAGGCAAGTCCCACCAAGCCCGGGCCTGCAACCTGCAACGTGGCTTTGCCGTCGGGCGTAATTTTGACGATGCCTCGCTTGCCGGAGATGGAAGCTGCGGTGTAGAGATTGCCATCGACATCGAAAGCCAGGCCCTGCGGCCTTCCCAGGCCGCGGTAGAAGGTCGAAAGCGTGCCGTGGGCATCGATCTTGTAAACGCAATCGTAGCTCGAAGTCGTGGGGCCGGTGACGAACAAATCGCCGCGCGGACTAAAAGCCAGGTGGTAGGCGGAGACGCTGGGCTCGAGCGTGGCAAAGACAAAAGTCTGGCGGTCCGCGGCGGCGATTTTGAAAATCGTGCCACTGCGATCGCCAACGTAGAGATCGCCCGCCCGGTCGAAGGCGATGCCGGTGGCCACGCCCATGCCTTCGGCGTAGGAAGTCATGGTTCCGTTCGGCGCGACCCGGTAAACCGCGCCGTCAAAGCGTGACGAAACGTACATCTGCCCGGCGCGATCGAAGGCGATGGCGGTGGGATTCATCATGTCAGAGACGAACGGGATGGCGGTGTAGCTGGTATCAATCTTGTAGATCGCCACCGGCACTTTTTCCCCGCGCGATCCGGAGAATGTCACGTAGACGTTGCCTTCCGCATCCAGGGCGGGATTGGTGACGGGATGCAGGTTCTCGGCGATGGGCGCCGCCACTCGAATCGGATGGCCGTTGCTGGAGTGCCCGTTGGTGGAAACCACCACGGGCCCGGAAGCCGCACCGGGAGGCACGCGAGCGACCAGGAATTCGTCCGCACTGATCACCACCGCGCCTTGCACCTCGCCGAAGCGCACCTTCGGCTGGCGCAAATCCGCGGGACGCAGCCCACTTCCGATGATGCGAACTTCACCGCCAGGCAAGGCGGCGTCCGGAACCACGGCCTCGATGTGCGGATGGCCGTTGACGTTCTTCCTGCCCAGCAGGCGTTCGGAAATTCCCATCGGGTCCCAACTTCCTGGCGGCGTGCAACCGTTGAAATACTAACGCGGCAAAAGACCGAAGTGCAGCAGGATATGCATCACCGCCAAAGCGTACAAACCAGCCCCTACGTCATCGATCACAATCCCGGCGCCTTCCGGAAGGCGTTCCAGGCTGCGTACCGGCGGCGGTTTCACGATATCGAAGCCTCGAAAAAGTATAAAGCCCAGCAACAGAGATTTCCAAGACACGGGAATAAAGATCAGGGTGATAAGCTGGCCGGCCACCTCGTCAATGACCACGAACTGCGGGTCATCCAAGCCGGTGGCGCGCGCGATTTGCGTGGCTGCGGGAATGCCAACGGCGATCGCCAGCCCGGCCAGCACGATCGCGGCCCAGGGCTGCATACTGGGCGCAATCCAGCGCGTCAGCAACCACCAAAGCAGCACCGTGGCAGCCGAGGCCCAGCTGCCAGGGCCTGGCCGCAGCAACCCGGTGCCGAAAAAAGTGGCGGTTAGGGTCGCCCAAAGGGGAGCATGCGGACGGCCGGGAACGGTGCCAGGATCGGCTTCGTCTCTCTTATCCACGGTGCACGTCGTCCTGTAGCGCCGGCGTCTCGCCGGCTGTGCCGTGGGCGTCTCGCCCACGGACCCATACCCAGGGCCAATCTCTCAACCCCGCTTTGGACGGATTGTCGGCAACATACTGAACCGCCCGGGCAAACTCGCTTCCATCGCGAACCAGATGGTCGTAGTATTCACGCTCCCAAACCACGCCGCTTGTGTTGAGTATCTTGTTCGCTTCTTTTGAGGTGAACGATTTCCAGGAATGAACCACGGAAGCGAGCTTGGAACCCGGAAGTGTGCGGGCTACCACATGAAGGTGATTCGGCATGACGCACCACGCGAAAAGGCGATAGCGCTGGCCGTCGAAACGTCGTAGTGCGTCCGCGACCATGGTGGCGAGCTGCGCATTTCCTAAATGGCAAGCGCCCGCTCCGCGGTCCAAGTATTGCTCCACAGTCTTCGTCGAAAGACGCTTGATCTTGGCCTGTTCGGACGGAGACAAATCCCGATTCATTTGCCGGGCGGTTCGAATAGTGTCCTCGCGCTCCCAGGTAGTCTTGTCCAGCACCGATTTGGGGAGGGAATCCGCCAGACGAAACGTGATGAAGTAAGTGCCACCTTCCATTTCCCAGTGAGGCAATCTGCCTCGGTCGCGAATCGTGACCTCGCCGAAACAGGTGCGGGACGCCCCCGAGACAGCCGGCGGGACGCCGGCGCTACGGTCGGAAGCTCCGCAAGTCGGAGCTTTATCGAGATTATTTGGTGTCTTCCTCATAACGCGTTGTTGCCTCGCGCGGTTCCGCGTAGCGCCGTCTGTCGTGTGGCGTCCCACGCACACGCGGCTAGGAGTCCTCCGGATCCGAATCTCCGCCAACGCCTTCGTCCGTATCCCGCAGCGGCGACGAAACCACGTAGGCGCCGCTGGCCCACTTTCCCAGGTCGATCAAGCGGCAGCGGTCGCTGCAGAATGGGAAGTCCGCGTCGCTCTTCCGCACCCGCTTTTTGCAGGTCGGGCAGTGCAGCTCAAGCACGCGCTTGCGAGGCATGGATTTTGACTTCCTATACGATTCTCGCCACTAGATCGTAATCGTGGGCGTCGGTAATCTGGCAGCGATAGAATTCGCCGGGCAGCGGCTCAAGTCCTTCGCGAACGTCGGTCACGAAAACTTTGCCGTCGATCTCCGGAGCGTGCATGCCGGTGCGGCCTTCCAGCAGAAGATCGCTTTCTCCCGACATGCCCTCCATCAACAACTCAACTTCCGTGCCGACTTGGGCTTTCTTCTTGCGCTTGCTGATTGCCCGTTGGATCTTCATCAAATGCTTGCGGCGGCGCTCGATTTCCCGCAGGCTGAGCTTTTCGTCCAGCGAAAACGCCGTGGCGCCCTCCTGGTCCGAATAGCCGAACGTGCCCATCCAGTCGAATTCCGCCTCGCGCACGAAGCTGCACAGTTCCTCGAATTCTTTTTCCGTTTCTCCAGGAAAGCCGACGACGAAAGACGTTCGCAGGGTCACACCCGGAATTACGCGCCGCATCTTCTCAATCGAGCGCAAGAAAATCTCCGCCCCGCCGCCGCGCTTCATGCGCTGCAGAACCGTTGACGAGGCGTGTTGCAAGGGCACATCCATGTAAGAACAGATCTTGTCGTGGGCGGCGATGGTTTCGAGTAGCCGTCCGGTAATCTTGTTGGGATAGGCATAGAGGAAGCGAATCCAGCGCAATGGCTCGATCCCGGCGAGTTTTTCCAGCAGAAGGGCCAGCCCGTCGGCCAAGCCGAAATCCTCTCCGTAGCACGTGGTGTCCTGGCCGATCAGCGTGATCTCGCGCGCCCCGGACGCCGCCAGGCGCTCCGCTTCGGCGATCACCGATTCGAAGCGCCGCGACCGGAACTTGCCGCGCAATTGCGGAATAATGCAAAAACTGCAAGGGTGGTCGCATCCTTCCGCAATCTTGATGTAAGCCGTGTAGCGTGCCGTAGCCAGAACCCGTGGCGTCGCTTCGTCATACAAGTAGTTGGGCAGGTCCGCAACGGCACCATCCCAGTTCTCGCGCGAAAATCGCCCTTGGGCGGCGCGGGCATCGCCTTCCGGCCGCGACCGCAAGATGTTGAACGGAGACGCCGCCACCGGTGCGGGAGCCACGCCCGCAGCCTGCAGAATCGCTTCCAGTTCGCCCGTCCCCACAACGGCATCGACTTCCGGGATGTTCTTGCGAATTTCGTCACGAAAGCGCTCTACCAGGCAACCCGCGACCACCAACTTCCTGGCCCGGCCGGCCGTCTTGTGCCGCGCCATTTCGAGGATGGTATTCACCGATTCCTGCTGCGCGCTGGCGATAAACGAGCAGGTGTTAACCACAATGATGTCGGCATCCTCCGCCCGGCTAATCAGCTCCGCGCCGGCTTGTTGCAACATGCCCATCATCACCTCGGTATCCACCAGGTTTTTCGGACATCCCAGGCTCACAAAGCCGACTTTTTGGGGGGCGGATTCCAGGGCGTTGGTCGGCGCCGGAGGCGGCACAGCTGGGATCCGGTCAGGCATACAATCCTTTGATTCTAACATCCCAAACGAGGGATTCCAGGCAGCGCTCCAAAATGCCCCTCGCGAGGGCGGGAACCTGCCCAGTTACGACACGGAAGTGCACCAGATCGAGTAATCCCAATGTGTGCACTTTCTTGCATATGGACGTGCTAATCTTAGAAACATCTCAGTCAAAGTTTTCTTTGGTAAGGGAGGCAAGGATGGCGCGGAAAAGATTTGGGATCTCGCTGTTGTTGGCCGTTACGGTCCTGGTAGCGAGTGCCGTCGCTCAGCAGAGCAATGAAGTCTCTTTCTCGCTGGGCCGGAGCTTCATCAGCGATCAAGCGGTGAGCGGAACCGGCTTGGCCAACCCCAACATTCACTTCGGGCAAGGGCTGACCTACGTAGCGAATTACGGTCATCGGTTCTTCAATTTCGGAATCGCTTCAGTCTCCGTGGAGGTCCCGTTTGTTTACAATCCTCAAACCAAGTTGCAATTTGGGGAGAACGTTGTGCCCAAGGATTTCAGCGCCTACTTCCTCACTCCCGCAGCCCGCGTAAACATCTTCCCCACCACTGCCTTTTCGCCCTGGGTGAGCGTGGGAGGGGGTTTCGGCCGCTTTATGCCAAATAGTAGCTTGGAGTTTGGTGGGCAGAATCCGAGTGCGAGCAGCACGACCGGAGTGTTCGAGATCGGCGGCGGCGTGGATGTGCGTTTTGCCGATCATTTCAGGGTTCGCGGCGAGGTCCGGGACTTCAATTCCGGCGAGCCGCCCATCAATCTGAACGCGGGTAGCCGTTACAGCCATTTCTTTGCCGGCATCGGGCTGGTATATAGCTTCTAAGCGCGATTGGATTCCGCCTCAGCGTCGCGCCGATGTGGCAATACTGCGGTAGAGTTCTGGAAGTTGCCGGGCGTGGTCAGCCGAACCTCCGAAACGCGCCCACTCGTAGTGCCGGGTAAACCGCGCCACCCCTTCGCGCACCGTTTCGTCATCGATATTGCCGACGAACTCTTCTGGAGTCTGTGTGCCGGACTTGCGCCAACCACTCCGCGCGAGGACATCAAGCATCCGTTCATACCAAATCTCCGCCGCCAGTCGCGGCGATTTTTCAGGATGGCTGGCTAGCCGCCGCCGGCGCAGGGAGCGCGCGATGCTTCCCGCGTTGGCCAAACACAGAAGCAGGATCGCGGCCAACCCGGCAGCCAACTCCCAGCGCTTGGGCAGGTTAGCCAGGAACATTTGCGTCCGGCGGGCGAGGGCAAGCAGCCTCTGGTAGCGGTTCGTCTGCTGATTCCGCATTTGAAAGAGCCAGCGGCGGCTGGAGCGAAGCGTGCTTTCGCCCAAAGCCAATTGATGACTGGCGTCGTAGTTAACTACCCACTCGCGCCAAAACGACTCCATGGCGTCGACATAGAGCAGCATCCGGCTAAAGCCCGTCTGTGCCGGCGCCGGACCCGCGGGCGTGGGATCGAAGCTCACCCAGCCATATCCCTGAAAGTAGGCTTCCACCCAGGAATGCGCATCGCTATCGCGCACTACGTATTGGGACGTCAAATCGTTGAATTCACTCATACGAAAGCCGTTGACCACGCGCGCCGGAATGGCCAAAGTGCGCAGCATGACGGCCATCGAAGAGGCAAAATATTCGCAGTGCCCAGCCTTGCGAACGAACAGAAACTCCGCCAGCGGGTCGCGCGGCGGAGTACGCGAAAGCTGCAACGTGTAGCCAAAGTGCGTAAGCAGGTAGGTTTCAATCGCGGCGGCCTTGTCATAATTGCTTTTCGAGGACGCGGTGATCTGCTCGGCCAGCCGGGGAATTCGAGAGTCGAGCGCCGGCAGTTGCAGGTAGTTCAGCGGAATCCCGGGAGGATAGGCTCCCGACGCCGCGCGGAGCTCAGCCGCGCCGGGCTGGGCAATGTTCGACCAGGCTTCATAGCGGCCCACCGGGTGGTCGCTATCCAGGTTAAAGATGGCGCCCCCGCGATCGGTGGCCACCGCGCGATAGCTGCCCTGGAGCGACAGAGGGCTGAGCGCGACGAAAAAGACGTTGCTCCCTACCGGCTCCATCAGCACCGTGTAGTGAATGGAACGAACTTCCGTTGGCCGCCCGGGGGACGCCGGCGCAACCCTCATCGGGGGCAGAACAAAACGGCCATCGGGCAAACGTGGTACGCCGAACGGCTCCCCGGGGTTGGACCACACCCGGCCGTCGAACAAACTCAGGGCGACGCCGCGCAGCTTCAGGTTGAACCCACCGCTCCGGTCACCTTCAATCTGGACGTGCATGGCGACCGAGCGGGACTGCTGGATCTGGCCGATTTGTCCCAGCTCCACGCGGTCGCTGAATCCCGTGGCCAGCTCATTCCTGCTGGCATACGCACTCAAATAACCGGCCGAAACTCGCGGCAGGACAAAGAAGATCGCGGCCGCTCCCAGCAGGATCATCAACACAATCAGCGGCGCCGCGCCAGCCAGCGAAATCACCATGCCCTGAGCCGCTTTGCCGTCAGCCGGGCTCTCCGATTGAATCGCTGCCTTGCCCGCCGCGTGCCGCATCTCCATCAAGATGAAAGTCGAGACCGCCATCAGCATGAATACCGCGAAAGCCGCCAGGAACAAGCTGTCCACGGTCAATACCGCCGCCGCCAGCACCATGAGGAAAGCGAGCACCGCCAGAAAATAGTAGTCGCGATCGCGCTTGGCGGAGTACAGCCGCAGCAGCATCACAAAAAGAACCAGATGCACCGTGGCATTGAGGAACAGGCCCGACAGCAGTAGATAGTCCGTCAGGTAAAACGCCAGATACGCCAGGGTCAGCAAATTCGTCCACACGTCCGGAATCAGCCACTGGCGCCGCGTTGCGACCAAGTATCCGCGAAATACAAGCGCGCAGCTGACCAGCAACAGGGTGGCGATATCGAGCGCGCCGGTGGACGCCAGCGTGCCGAAGCCCGTGAGCACCATCAGATAGAGCGTGATCTCAAAGGCGCGCTCTAGGCCTGCCGGCAACGGGACGGTTGGAGAAGCATTCCGGGATGTCGGCGCGGGCGCACTCATCGTAACGGATATTGTTCGCTATTTTGGCGGGCGAGGAAAGAGTACGTTGGGGAACGCATTTTGTCATCCTGAGCGGAATTTGATCTTCGTGCGATGAAGATCAAACGCAGTCGAAGGATTCCTACCCGCGATTAGATCCTTCGCCTGCGCTGGTTCATTGGCTGCGCGAATCAACCACCTCCGCTCAGGATGACAAGAACTAGAACATCATCCCCGACCCGACCAGGCTGTAGAGCAGGATGACCAGCACAATCACGGTGAAAGTCACATACATCCGGTCGCCTTCCTCGGCGAATCCCCACACCGCGAATGCGACTCGCGCCACCGGCGTAGCAATTAGCAATAACAATCCGAGCTGAATAATGCCGCGTCCCGAGAGCGCGAAAGCTTGTTTGAGGATGCCCCCAATCCTGCGAAAATCCGCGGGCTCCCCTTGAAACACGCGGTAGTTGGCCGGCGATCGACCGTGCCGGGCCAGGTAAATGGCCCCGCCCAGCAACACCACGAACGCCGAAACCAGCACGCCCACGCGCAGCAGGTTGCCGACAATATCCTCGATTTTTTTGTCCGTCCAGGGCTTGCCGGCCCTGGGCTTGGCAACCGCCATTTCAAATCCTCCCGGCAAGTCCCTTGTACAGCATTTCCAGGCCGAGCAACGCGATGACCGCGCTGAAAACGATCCGGAGCACTTTGGTTTCGGTTTGAATCAGGATGCGCGAGCCCAGCAACGATCCGGCGAGCACGCCGAGCATCACTGGCATCGCCAGGCCAGGATCAATGAAGCCACGGCTCAGGTAGACTCCGGCGCTGGCCGCCGCGGTGACTCCGATCATGAAGTTGCTGGTCGTCGTCGAGACCTTAAACGGAATTTTCATCGCCTGGTCCATGGCCAGCACTTTCACCGCGCCCGAGCCGATACCGAGCAGCCCGGAGAGCGCTCCCGCGCCGAACATCAGACTGAATCCAGCGGGAACATGCTGCACGTTGTAGCTGCGTATGCCGTCTTTTTCTTCCGCATCGGGAAAGCTGCCGTTCATTTTCAGGCGTGTGGCCAGCCGGTCCGGCGGGAGATTGCGTTCGTGCTTAGGGCGCGGCCTGCGGGAAAGATACGCGGAGTAGACCAGCACCACTCCAAAGATTATGGCGATGGCGCTGGTCGGGACCACCACCGCCAGATACGCTCCCAGCAACGCCCCGATGGTGGTGGCAATCTCCAGAAACATGCCGATGCGGATGTTGGAGAATCCCTCTTTCACATAGGCGGCAGCCGCGCCCGAGGAAGTAGCAATCACCGAAACCAGCGACGCTCCAATGGCATAGCGCAGGTCCACGTGAAAGAACAAGGTCAGCAAAGGAACCAGCACCACTCCGCCGCCGAGGCCGGTCAACGCGCCCAAAAGCCCGGCGACGAACGACCCGATCCAGACCAGAGCAGTGAACTCGATGACGTTCATGGGAAGGTAGACTAGCTAGTGTGCCACACAACTGCGTTTCCCGTAGCGCCGGCGTCTCGCCGGCTGTGCCGAGGGCGTCTCGCCCCCGGTTGGTCGTGCGACGACGCCCGCCCGACAGGGACGGCGACCATGGGGGAGCGTTAGTGAATGCTAGAATGAAACCCGGTCAGGCATCGGTCCCGCGCAACGTACTCTCGCCAACCCCGCCAGGTCCGGAAGGAAGCAACGGTAACGAGCTCTTGCGTGTGAAGTGGGCCGCCGGTGCCTGGCTTAACTGACTTGAGCCTGCTGTCTGCAAATCTGGTTCGTCGCCCATCTGAAAGGAAAACCAAGGTTGGACATTCCTTGACCTCTCAGTCAAAATAGCGGGTTCGTATTCATGAGCTTACTGATCCGGGAGAACCCATTCGATTGAGCCAACCCGCGCGCACGCGAATAGGACTTGGAGTAAAGATCACCGCCCTCGGCACCTACGTGCCGCCACGCCTGCTCACCAACGCCGCTCTGGAAAAGATGGTCGACACCACCGACGAGTGGATCACCACGCGCACCGGCATTCGCGAGCGGCACATCGTCGATAAGGGCGTCGCCACCAGCGATCTGGCCGCCGCGGCGGCGCGGAATGCGCTGGCTGCGCGCGGTCTCGCGCCCACCGACATCGAAGCCATCGTCGTCGGCACCGTCACCCCCGACATGTTCTTTCCTTCCACCGCCTGCCTGGTGCAGGACAAGCTGGGAGCCAAAGGCGCGTGGGGATTCGATCTCTCCGGGGCCTGTTCGGCTTTTGTCTACGCCTTGCAAGCGGGAGCGCAGTTTGTCTCGACCGGTGCGCACAAACGAGTTCTGGTGATCGGCGCCGACGTGATGTCTTCGATCATCGACTACACCGATCGCGCCACCTGCATCCTGTTTGGCGATGGCGCCGGCGCCGTTATCCTCGAATCGTCGGACGACGATTCCGTGGGTTTGATCGACTACATCCACGAGGTGGACGGTTCGGGCGGCTGCTCGCTCTATATGCCCGGCGGCGGCAGCCTCCATCCCTCGACCCACCAGACCGTCGACGAGAAGATGCATTTTGTCCATCAGGAGGGACAAGCGGTGTTCAAATACGCCGTGCGCAAGATGGAGGAAATTTGCGGCAAGATTCTGGAGCGGAATGGCTTCACCGGCAGCGATGTCGATGCCTTCATTCCGCACCAGGCCAACCTGCGCATCATCCAGGCGACCGCCGAGCGCCTGAACTTCCGGCCGGAGAGCGTGATCGTCAACATCTGCCGCTACGGCAACACCACCGCCGCGACCATTCCGCTAGGAATGGAAACGGCGCTTGAGCAGGGCAAGCTGAAGAAGGGTGACTTGGTTTTGTTAGCGTCGGTGGGCGCTGGCTTTACCGCGGGTGCCACGCTGCTGCGCTGGGCGTATTGAATTCGTCGCCCAAGACCTTACGTAGGATCGCGGGGCCCGCTACATCCCTCTAGTTCCCGGGTGCCGGGGAATTTTTCGGCTGTTCGTAAGCCTTCTGCAAATAGCGGCGAGCTTCGTCCAACGCGCCTTGCGTGTTGTCGTTGGTCTGCACCGCTTGGCGGTATTCGTTCACCGCGCGTTCGCGCTGGCCGGTTACATCGAAAATCTTGCCCAGTTGAACGTGGCTCCAGACCTCGGTCCAGCGCGGATCGCCGTCGCCATCGAGCGATTCCCGGTAGGCGTTGGCCGCGGACTGGTAATTGTGCTGCAAGAAGAACACCTCGGCAATGCGATAGTGCGCGAGCGAGCTGTTCTTGTTGCTATCCAGGGCCTTGTTGAATTCGCCGAGCGCGCCCGCCAGATCCCCTTGCTGCACCAGGGCCTGCCCGCGCTGGATCGACGCGCGCAGCCGCACCTCGGCTGAGTTCTTCAACACGCGGTCGTCGGGATCGACGACAATGCGGCGCGGCCGGCCGAACGTTTCCACCGTAAAGGGCGACTCCGTGCCCACCACCTCGATGCGTTTTTCTTCCGTCTTGCCGTCGGTGTCAATCTTCAACAGCACCGGCATGCGGAACAGGTCGAGATCCTGCGAAATTTGCCCCACGATGCGGAATCCCTTGTTGGTACCCAGGCGATAAATGGTGTACTTGGTCTTGAATTCCGGGGCGCCGGTGGAATCGAACCACTGGGAGAAGAACCAAGTCAGCTGGTCGCCGTAGTTCTTCTCCGCAATCGCTTTGAAATCGTCGGTCGACGCCGACTTGCCGGCATACTGGGTGAAAAACTGCCGCATGGTCAAATCGTATTTCGCATCGCCCACCACCCAGCGCAGCATGTGCAGGACCATTCCGCCTTTGTCCGTGACCAGCGATTGGCACTCGGGAGAGAACTGGTCGAGCTTGCCCACCGTGGCTAGGGGCACAGTGTCATAGGCCAGCGCACCCACCGACATGTCCTTCACCGCTTCCTCCAGGCCGCCCCTGCCAGCCGCCTCCTCCACATAGCGCGCTTCGGAGTAGCGCGCAAAGCCATTTTCCAGCCACAAGTCGTCGCGCGATGACGGGCTGACCGAAGTTCCCCACCACTGGTACGCGATTGTGTTGGCCAGCAGCCGGTAGTTCACCTTGTCGGAAACGGCTCGGCTGGCGATCGCGGCGATCTCCGGCGCCCACGCCGCGGGCACGGTGTCATCCGGCAATTCCACCACCCGCAGTAAAGGCGAAGGCAGTGGGCCGTAGAGGGTGATGTAGTAAGTGAACTCTTTGACCGCGGTTTCCGCGTACAGGGCCCCAAGATCTTTGTGAATGGGCTTGAAGAAAACGTGCAGGTCCACGCCGGCTTCATTGCTTTTGAATTCCAGAAACTGCCCGGCCACGATGGTGCCCGGAAAGCTCGGCTTGGTGGAGACAAAGGTATAGGTCTTAGTCGGCAACACCCCGGCGACTGCTTTCTTCGGCGGCGGATTGCTGGTCACCGTCTCCTGCCCGCTGCCGATCACCGTCATGTGCGCCGGCAAAGTGATGCTGATGGTGGAAGTAAAGCGGTTAATCCCAAAACCACTCACCGGGAACCAGCGTCCGGCGTAGAGCAGGTAGGTGGTGTCGTCATCGATCGAGGCCAGCTTTAATCCCTCGACCGGACTATCGTCGGCGGAACTCAACTCGCCCTCATACTCAAACGTCAAAGTGGTCGAGGAGTCTTTCGGCAGCATATCCGTCAATGCCACCCGCACCGTTGAATCTTGCGTCGAACGCTCGGCGGAGAGCGGTTTGCCCGCCGCATCCGTTACCTTGGTGACCCGCAAATCGTTGTGCAGCTCAAAAACCGCCAGGTTCAAGTCTTCCAGGGCCGTGAATTTCACTTTGGCGCGAGCCGAGATCTTATGCGTGTGGGGCGTCAGTTCGGCGTCGATCTGATAATCGTCCACCCGCAGTCGCGTCTTCTCGGCCGCCCAGGAGGGCGCTATCAACAAGAACAGGGCTGCAAGGCAGTAAACCAACCTTCGACCGGACGGCCGACGTGAAAAGGGCATCAAGCGAAATCTCCTGGCGAGCGGTTAGATGAAGATTGTGACCCAAAAGATGCCGTGCGACAAGCGCTTAGGATAGTTTGGGGTGTATGGAGCGGGCGCCCTCGCCCCGCTTAACTCAGCGCCAGCAGATGCAATACCGCTTCGGCGGCCCGGTCGGCTGGATGCACGTTGTGCTGGTCCGGAGGGCGCAGCCGCGCCTTCACCGCCGCCAAACCGTTCAGCATCGTGTCGCGAGCAGGTCCGTCCGGCAGAATCTCATTGATCCGGGCCACGACTTTTTCGGCGGTGAAATCCCGCTGCACCAGCTCGGGAACGACCTCTTCCCCCGCAATCAGGTTCACCATGGCAAACCGCGGCACCTTCACCCGCGGCTTGCCCAGCAGGTAAGTGAGCGAGGAGACGCGGTAGACCATGACAAACGGCGTGCCCATCATCGCCGCTTCCACGGTGGCCGTTCCGCTGGCCACGATGCCCGCCCGCGAATGGTAGAGCGCGGGCAGCGACTCTGGAACCAGGCGGATGGCGGCCGATCCGACGAGCCCTTCGAAAAAACTGCGGTCCAGCGTCGGCGCTATCGGCAATAGAAATTCGTAGCCCGCGCCGAGCTTCTCAGCCGATTGCAGAATCGCCGGCAAGTTCATGCGAACTTCTTTCACACGGCTCCCGGGCATGAGCGTGATCCATTGTTTGGCCGGGTCGAGGTCATGTTCGTGCGCGTAATCCTCGCGCTCAATCGCAGGCCGGCGAAGATCGGCCAGAGGATGTCCGACAAAAGAAGCGTCCACGCCGCGCTCGCGGTAGAACTGCTCCTCAAAGGGAAAAATCACCAGCGCCTTGTGAACATATTTGCGCAGCAGGCGAACCCGCCCTTGCCGCCACGCCCAGAATTGCGGGCACACGTAGTACACGACCGGAACGCCGCGCTTGCGCATCTGCCGCGCCACCCGCCAATTGAACGCGGGAGAATCAATCACAACCGCCAGATCGGGCCGCCGCTTGTCCGCTTCCGCGATGAGCTTGCGAAAAAGCCCCCAAATTTTCGGCAGTTGCCCGAGGATTTCCGAAATTCCGACCACCGCCAGGTCTTTGGAGTCCACCACGGTGTCACAACCCGCGGACCGCATGCGATCCCCGCCCACCCCGAAAAACTCCAGCGACGGGTCACGGTGGCGCAAGGCCGCGATCAGCTGCGCCCCGTACATTTCGCCCGAGGCCTCGCCGGCCGAGATCAGAATTCGCACGCAAGCATTGTAAAGCCGCAATTCTCAATCATTTCTTGAGTCTTGACTCCCGCCGGGAATCGGCCCCTAGGCAAAGCAATCCGCAAACGCCGTTTCCACCGTATGCTGGATGACTTTTTCGTAGTCCTTCCCCAGGAATTCCTTCAGGCGTTGTGTATTCATGATGTATTGGCCGGTCAGATAAGGAGTCGCTTCCGGGGGGATCGCGGAAATTCCCAACCCCCACAACAGGCGCAACATCATCCGCAAGGAAATTTTTCCCGGCACGCGCAGGCATTTGGCGTGCGCGATTTCCAGGCAGCGCGCGATGGTGAGCGGTTCGCCCCGTCCCGCCACATTCAACACCGTGAGGCGCTGCGTTTCCGGCTCGGTTCTTTGCGCAATGTGCAAAATGAGCCGGGCCATGTCGTCCACGTGCACGAACTGCATGCGATGCGCCATGTACTTCTTTCCCAGCGGCAACAGGCAGGGCAGCCGCCGGCCGCGGCTGCGCATCGCTTCCGCCCGCCGCGAACGGCCATTGGGGGTGCCGCGAAAAACCCCCACCATATAGTTTTCCACCGTGGCTCCGGCAAAAATGTGCGGCCGCAGCACGTACGCGCTGCAGCCCCGCAACCCCGGGGCCCGCCGCTGAATCACGTTTTCCGCTTCTTTCTTATGAATGGCGTAGGTCAGCGAATGCGCCCGCATCGGATAGTCTTCCCCGGCCGCGCCCGGAATATCCGATCCGTAAACCGCCACGCTGCTGGGCACAATGAACTTCTGCACCACCGTTTCGTAGCGGTTGGTCTCACCGATCGCCTCCATCATGCGGGCCACGCCCGCTACGTTGATCCGCCACATGCGGTCGAGATCGAGAATGCCGTTGCGTACCGGGTCCAGCACGAACGCCAGATGCGCCACCACCGCGGCGCGATAATCCCGCAGCAGCACCATGAGATCGCGGCAGGATTCTTCCTCCCCCAAATCCAAGCGCTCAAAACGCAGCGGCAAGCCGGTGTTGGGCGGAGCGAGGTCTACTCCAATGACCTCGTACTCGCCGAGCATGGGCAGCAGACGGAGCCCCAGATTGCCGCTGATTCCCGTGACCACAATGGTTGGCTTCGGGCTACTCATTGACAGGCATACGGATAGGCATACGCAGCAAAATCCTAGCACATGACGGTTGTTAGTCGTCGGTCGTCAGGCCCGAGCTCATTCGTGGCACATGCGGCCAACGAGGTTAGGCCAGACGACTGAAGACTGAAGACCGACGCCGGTCACTCCCCGATTGGCGGGAAACTCGCGCTCCAGCGATAATGCAGGGCGGGAGGCCCAGCCATCTACAGCCCTGATTCCATGCGCGTGGAAAAGCGCGCCGTGGCCGGCAACTCGGTCGTGGCGGCGATCGCCATTACCACCGCGAAGATCGTGGTGGGTGTGACCACCGGCAGTTTGGGAATCCTTTCGGAAGCGGCCCACTCGGCGCTCGACTTGATTGCCGCCTGCATCACCCTGTTTTCGGTGGGCGTCTCCGACAAACCCGCCGACGCCGACCATCAGTACGGCCATGGCAAAGTCGAAAACTTCTCTGCCTTCATCGAAACCGGCTTGCTGCTGGTGACTTGTATTTGGATCGTCTACGAGGCCGTGCTGCGCCTGTTCTTCCGGCACGTGACCATCGAGCCCAGCCTCGCCGCCTTTGCCGTCATGCTCTTTTCGATGGGCGTGGATTTTTGGCGCTCGCGAGCGCTCGGCAAGATCGCCGCGAAGTATGACAGCCAGGCCCTCGAAGCCGACGCTCTTCACTTCTCCACCGACATCTGGTCGAGCGGCGTCGTCATTTTAGGTTTGGTTTTGGTGCTCGCCGGCCGCGCCTACGGCATCGCATGGCTGCGCGATGCCGATCCCATTGCGGCGCTTTTTGTCGCCGGGGTTGTGGTCTACGTGAGCGGACGTTTGGCCCGCAAAACCATCGACGCTTTGCTCGATGCCGCCCCCGTGGAAGTGCGCAGCCAGATTATAGCCGCGGTTTCAAAAGTCGATGGCCTGCTGGAAGTGGACCACGTCCGCATTCGCCGCGCCGGCAACCGCTACTTCGCCGATCTTTCCATCGGCTTGGCTCGCAACGTAACCTTCCAACGTTCCGGCCAGGTGGCCGATGCGGTCACCGAAGCGGTGCGCAACGTGTTGCCCGAGGCCGACGTGGTTGTCCATTCCGTGCCCCGCGCCGGCCACACCGAAAACATTTTCGACCGGGTGCGCGCCGTGGCCACACGCCACAACCTCAACCTGCACGATGTCAGCGTGCAGGACCTCGCCGGGCATCTGCACGTGGAACAGCATCTGGAAATGGATGAGTTGCTAAGCCTGAAAGAAGCCCATGATCGCGTCACCCGGCTGGAGGCGGAGATGCGCCACGAGGTCCCGGAAATTTCCTCCATCCTCACCCACATCGAGAGCGAACCGGCCACCATCGAGAGCGGGAACGAAATGGTGAGCGACGCCGCGCTGGAAAAGCGGTTGAAGGCCATCGCCGCCGCGTTTCCGGAAATTCTCGATATGCACGACGTGCAAATCAAGCGGGTGCGCGGACGCTTGTACGTTTCCTGCCACTGCACCTTGTCGGACGATCTGTCGCTCGCCCGGGTACACGATGTTTCCACCGAGCTGGAAACTCATTTCAAACAGGAAGCGCCCGATTTGTTTCGCGTCCTGATTCACCCCGAGCCGCGCACGGATAATCGAAGATGAATCGCGTGCTAGGCGCGATCCGCGCTCTCTTTGTCGAAACACCCTGCACAGGCCTCAATGCAGGAGCACCGTGGAAGCATCCGGCTTCCAGCCGGGTGAACAGAACCTGCCAGAGTGAGCGGCTTCAGCCGCCGTGCCGCAGCCGGAAATAGCGCCGCGCCTTCTTCACGTCCTTCCCAATCTGTTCGCGCAGCGCCTCCACCGATGCAAACTTGATTTCATCCCGCACCCGGCTAAGAAAATGAATCTCAACTTCCGTTTCCGGCGTAAGCTCCACCGGATGGAAATTCAACAAATGCGATTCCACCGCGAATGAATCCGCGCCAAACGTCGGACGATTGCCAACGTTCGTCACCGAATCGAAATTTTCTTTGCCCACGCGGGTGCAGGTGATGTAAACGCCGTCTTTTGGGACAAGCTCTTCGTAGCGGCTCAAATTGATGGTGGGCACGGTGTATTTCGAGCCATAGCCGCGGCCGCGGCCCGCCGTGGAAAGAATGGCGAACGGGCGCCCCAGCAGATGCCGCGCCCGGCTCACCCGCCCCTCATTCAGTAGCTTGCGAATGTGGCTGCTCGAAACCGGCTCGCCGCGTAGCTTCATCTCGTCATACGCCTTCACTGCAAACCCCATTTCGCGGCCCAGTTCGCCAAGTAGCCCCACGTCCCCGGCCGCTTTGTGCCCGAAATGAAAGTTGTAGCCTTCATGCACTTCGCGGGCGTGCAGCCCTTTCCTCAAGATGCGTTCGGCAAATTGCCGCGGGGTCAACAATGAAAGATCGCGAGAGAAGGGAAGCAGCAGAACCGCGTCAAGGCCGCACAGTTCCAGCAGGCGCAGTTTTTCCGGCGTGGGCGTGAGCAGCTTCAGCCCGACATCGGGCCGCAAGATGCGAATGGGATGCGGTTCGAAGGCAACCGCAATCGCTTTTACTGCTTGTTCCCGCGCGCGCCGCACAATCTGGTTCAACACGTGCGTGTGAGCGCGATGCACTCCGTCAAAGTTCCCCACACTGACCAGCGCCGGCCCGAATCCCGCGGGAACCTCTTCGAGTTTGTGGAAGACTTGCATCACTGCCTAGCGAACATGCATTCGGATTTGTCATTCCGAAATCCGGCTTTCATCGCGCGAGGAATCTGCTGTTCTCATGCTGGCAGGGAAGCAGATTCCTCGCCGATAAAACTGGCTCGGAATGACAATGTCCAGGAATTCAATCACTCAAAGCCGCACCCTCCCTAAATTTCAAACTCCAGCTTCATCCCGTCATAGGAGAGCCGCACCTCTGGCGGCAGCGTCGCATTGGTCGTCTCGTGCGGCAATTCATGCGCAATATGGGTAAAGAACGCCCGCCGCGGCTGGACTCGCTCCACGATGCGCAGCGAATTCTCCACCGTCGAATGCGTGGGATGCGGCTTATGCCGCAGCGCATCCAAGAACAAAATGTCCAAACCTTGCAACTGCGCGAAAGACTCTTCCGGAACTTCGCTAAAGTCGGTTAGATAGGCGGCCTTCCCGAAGCGGTAGCCGATGATCGCGGCATCGCCGTGCATGACCTTGACCGGCTCAAAGCGCGCTCCAAAACAATCCACCGGCCCGTCGAGTAACTGTAGCTCCACGCGCGCCAATCCTCCATACTTGTAATCCCCGTCAAACATGTATTTGAACGTCCGGCGCAGCACCGCGGCTGCCTCCGGCTGCGCGTAGAGAGGAATCTTGTCCTTGGGGAGATAGCTGAGCGGCCGTACATCGTCGAGGCCGAGAATATGATCCGCGTGCGCGTGCGTGTAGAACACCGCATCGAGTTTGCGAATGCCCTCGCGGATGGCCTGTTCACGGAAGTCCGGCGTGGTGTCGATGATGACCACCTTGTCGGCGAATTCCACCAGAACGGAGGGCCGGGTGCGGCGGTCATGCGGATCGGAAGAATGGCACACAGCGCAATCGCAGCCAATGGTGGGCACGCCCATGGATGTGCCGCTGCCCAGCACCGTGAGCCTGGCTTTCATGGCCGGCTAAATCCCCGAGCTCTGCGCCGGCACCTTGGGCGGGCGGGCCAGCGCGTTGGTCACTTCGACGTAAGCCATGCGCACTTCATAAAGAGAGTTTTGCAGAAAGTTTTCTTCCGCCGGCAAGAGGTTGCCTTTCGTCTTGTCGGCCAGCAGGCTGAGCGTGTCAATGGTCTGGCGTGCGCCGATCAAGTCCACCTGCGGCTGGGCGCCTTCCTCGTGCATCAGGCCCAGCTGCAGCATCGCCGTCATATAGAGCGAAGCCAGAAATCGCTCGAAAGTCATCTCCAATTCTTTCGCCGAGTGCCCGCTCAGCTCGACTCGCGCGTCCAGTTCTTTCGACGACTTGTGATAGGCATCCGCCTGCACCTGCTGTTCCGCCGCCGTGGGCGACGGAGGCATGACCGGGCCCTCGGTGGCCGCAGCCGGAGCCGGCTGCGGCGCGCGCGGCGGAGCCGCCGCCGGGGCGGAGACGGAAACCTGTTCCTCCGTGACGTCTTTGCGCAGCTCGCCATCCGAAGTGAACAGCCGCCGGTCGTTTACGGTGAAGCTTTCCTGTTTTTTTTCAGCCATAAGTTACCTTCTTGTTTGGGAAGCGCACGATTTCAGTCGTGCCGATCACGACCGCTAAGCTTTGGGTTTTAGCTCCTGGCGGTCCGCCTGCGAACCCTTTGCCGAGGCAATCAACCCCAGCGCCGTCGCCACCCCCATCACCGCCAGCGACATGCCCATCGGCGACTTGCTGCCCATCAAGTAAACCACGCCCAAGCCCAGCGCCAGTCGCAGCCAGAACGAATAGCGCAGCGCGGGTGCGTGAGCCCGAGCCACCAAGTCCCGCAGCGCGGCGCCATCCTGCATGCTGGCCTTCACCATGGCTCGCATGCGCGGGCTGGAAACTCCCAAGCCCAGCGCCAGGATCACCACTACCGCCAGCAGAGCCATGCTAATCCAGCCTTGCGGCCAAGCCTTCATTTTCGTCGCCAGGTAAGCGCCGGGAAAAACAATCAGCGGCCCCGAGAACGGACTAAAGCGCGGAATCACCTTCACGGCTCCCGCCCACGAACGAAATTGCTCCAAACTCGCGGCGCGTTGCAGATTGCGCAGACAGATCCATTCCAACCCCTGCGCCACGAATAGCAGCACGACGCCCAGAAGGTGGAGAAACAGAATCGCGGCATACAGCGTCATAGAGTTTCCTCGTGAAAGACTCCCGCAAAGGGCGTTTCCGCAACCACCAGCTTCGACTCACCGGCCTGCAACGCTTTTTTCTCGGCCTCGCGCCGAATATATCCCAGGGCCACGCGTTGCTCTCCTCTAACCAGCGGCAAGGATGCGGCGCTGGTTATCTCACCCACGTCTTTTCCCTCGGTCGTGACCTTTGTAGCCGGCAGTGGCAATGGCCCATCGACCAGGAAACCCGTGAACCTGCGATGAACGTTGCCACGCGAGCGGATGCGCTCTACGATCTCCTGCCCGACGTAGCAGCCCTTGGTGAAATTCAGTGCCCGTGGCTGCTGGCCGGTTTCCTGGGGCAGATCGCGCTCGCGAATATCTTGCCCGTAGCGCGGAATGCCAGACGCAACCCGCAACAAATCGAGTGCGTCCGCGCTCACCGGTTGGGCTCCGGCCTCCAGCAGCGCTCCCCGCAAGGCCGCGGCGTTCGCGGGCGCAAGCCAGATTTCGAAACGCTCGACACCCGGATGATCGCAACGGACGATCGTCAAACCGGCACCTTGCCAGGACATCTCGGCGAATTGGAGCGGCATCAGTGCGGGCAGATCGAGTCCGGCCGCCCGCAATATATCCCGTGACTTCCCTCCCGCCAAGCCCATGGCGGTGACCTGTCCGCTAAGGTTCGAGACGTCAACGTCGTCCATGATGATGTAGTGATCAAAGGTCGCGGCCACTTTTTCTGCGAGGGCCTGGTCGACATCCACCATCAGCGACTCCCCGCGATTGTACGCGTAGAAATCGGCGAGGATGCGTCCCTGGGGGTTGAGCAGGAATGCATAGACCCCTTGGCCCACCGCCAAGTCGCGGATGTTGTTGGTCACCATGCCATTGAGCCAGCGTACCCGGTCGCCGCCGGTAAGGACTATGTGGCCCCGGCTGCTCAAGTCGTAGACCGCGCAGCCCGAAACCAGCGCCGCAAACTGAGACGCGAGACTATCGAGCCCGCTGGCGAGTTTGTCATCCAAGGTAGTGGACATGGCGGAACAGTTGATTATAGCGAAGAGCCTCGGCCCAGGCGTCGACTTGCTCGAACCCGCCGATAAGTCCAGCGGCTGCAACGGATCGCTTCGGCTCGCGCGGTGTGCTATGCTGCAAGTGCATGATTAGCCAGCAGTTAATGAACTTTGCCTCCACAATGCCCTAGGAGCTCGCCTCGGCTCCGGATGGCCTCAGCGCTGTTCCGAGCCGAGAGAAGACCACCACGGGCCTCCTAGGGGCCTTTGCGGGGCATTCTACGCGAGCATTCGGGCGGCCTCGGGCGTGCGCCTTGTTTGTTGTTGGTCTTCGAACATATAGCTAAAAGATAATACAACGAAGCTACCGTACTCATTTCGCGGCGCTTATGATACCTTTTTCAAAAATGAGCCAGAAAAAGCGGATTGCCGTCATCCCCGGCGATGGCATCGGGAGGGAAGTCATCCCCGAAGCCGTCAAAGTCCTCACCGCCTCAGGCGCGCCCGTCGACTTCGCCTACTTCGACTGGAGCGCGGACCGCTACCTGGCCGATGGCATGACCGTGCCGCCCGACGGTTTCTCCATGCTAGAGCGCGAGTTCGACGCGATTCTGCTTGGCGCTTTCGGCGATCCGCGCGTGCCTTCGAACATTCACGCCAAAGAGATTCTGCTCGGCATGCGCTTCCAAATGGACCTCTACGCCAACGTCCGCCCAGTGCGGCTGCTCGATGCGGCGCTGTGCCCGCTGAAAGGCGTTGAACCGAAAGACGTTGACTTCGTGGTGATCCGCGAAAACACCGAAGGCGTTTACGTGGATGCCGGCGGATGTTTCAAGCAAGGCACGCCCGACGAGGTAGCGGTGCAGGAAGACATCAACACCCGCAAAGGGGTCGAGCGCATCATTCGCTATGCATTCGAGTTTTGCGAGCGTCACAAAAAGCAGGACGGTAGCGCGCGGCAGCGCGTCTTGATGTGCGACAAATCGAACGTGCTCACCTACGCGCACGGCCTGTGGCAACGCGTGTTCAAGGAAGTGAGCAGGGAGTATCCGCAGATCGCCGCCGAACACATGTACGTGGACGCGCTTTGCCTGCAGATGGTGCGCGATCCACGCCAGTTCGACGTGATCGTTACCAACAACATGTTTGGCGACATCATCACTGACCTCGCCGCAGGGCTGCAGGGCGGTCTGGGCATGGCGGCAAGCGGCAACATTCATCCTGGGAAGACGTCGATGTTCGAGCCGGTGCACGGCTCGGCTCCGCCGATTGCAGGGAGAAACATCGCCAATCCCTGCGGTGCGATTTTGACGGCGGCGATGATGCTGGCGCATTTGGGATTGGCGGATGAGGCAGCTCGAATCGAGGCCGCGGTGTTGGAAGCCGTGCGGCAGAAAAAGATCACGGTCGATGTGGGCGGGAGCCTAGGAACCGTGGAAGCGGGGGAGTGGGTGGCGGGGAGGGTGGCAATCTGATGACTTCTGTGTCGAGCGCTCAGGATGGAGCTAGATGACCACGCGCGAAGCTTTGATGATCGTGTGTATCGCGGGTGTCGCGGTTACGGGTCTGATAGGCAGTCTGGTGTTTTCCGACCTATTGAATGAGGTCAAGGGATTGTTGCCCGGCGACAAAGAGTATTACTTGCTCCACTTCCAACATCCTTTTCCGTGGGATTTCAAATTCTGGCGCGAGGTCATGGTTGAGCATCGCAGCAAGTTCCCAGGAACCCGCCGGGTAGGTGTGCTCAAATCCTGTTACATACTTATGGCGCTTTTCATACTCGGGCTAGCATTCTGCACATTTGCGCTTAGCTGAGATGCTCTACTGCGCTTAGTTCGCGTTCATCCGTGGCGAAGAAGGTTCTAATTGAACATCGCTCTCAGCCGGTGCAAGCCTGTCAGCGCGGCGATGTATTGCTTATTCAGCTCGAATGCCTGCGCATAGCACTCTTTCGCCTTCTGCCACTTGTGCTGGTGTTCGTAGACGCGGCCCAGATTAAAGTGCGGATAGCAGCGGGCCTCGTAGCGCGGGGCGATTATGGCTTTTTCGAACCAGGGGATGGACTCGTCCCATTTCTCTTGTTCAATCAGGTAAGCCCCGATATCGTTGTAAGGATTGCCGAATTCGGGATCGACCTTGATAGCCTCCAGGCATTCGGCGATGGCGCGGTCGTAGTCGCCGAGAAAAGAGTACGTCCAGCCGCGGAAGGTGTAGGCCTCGGCGGTGGGGAAGGCGGCGATAGAGCGGGTGTAGAGTTCAATGGCCTGCTGAAAGTCGCCGGCCATTTGCAGTTCATAGGCTTTTTGGAAGAACTCGGCGGCGGATTGGCGGGGATCGTCCTCGGACATGAACGGACCTAATGACACCACTTAAGAAAGTTTACCGGAAACTTAGGCGTGGGCTGGGCACGGCTTGGCTGGGATTGCTGTTGGCTGGGCTGATGTGGGGACAAACGCCTGCCCCAACCGGTCAGCAAGCTCCCAACGCGGCACCAACGCAGGCAACCGACCAAAAGAACGCGGGCGAGGGCGCGGGTGCCACACCGGCAAACGTCGAAAAGAAGATTTCGCCGGAGGAAGCGCAGGAGCTTTTCCACGAAGTTGATGAGATTCTGAAGTTTTCCAGCCAGGATACGGACCTTCCCATCAAGCGCGAAGTGAAGCGGCGGCTCACCAGCCGCGACGAGCTGGTGGCTTACATGACCAAGCACATGTCCGACGACGAAGACGCCAAGCGGCTGCGGCGCTCGGAGCTGGTGCTGAAGAAGTTCGGCCTGCTGCCGCATGATTTCGATCTTTCCAGCTTTCTGGTGGCTCTGCTGAGGGAGCAGGTCGCGGGCTATTACGATCCTAAGACCAAGACGGTGAATCTGCTCGACTGGGTTGGGATCGAGCAGCAGCGTCCGGTATTGGCGCACGAGTTGACGCACGCGCTGCAGGATCAATCCTTCGGACTGGAGAAATGGATGAAAGCGGGCGCCGGCGATCTGGTGGAGCGGCGCGCCGAGCCAACCCCTGCGGATATTGACAATGACGAAATCAGCACCGCGCGCCAGGCTGTGGTGGAAGGCCAGGCGATGGCGGTTTTGCTGGACTACGTCTTGGCGCCGGCTGGGCACAGCGTGCTGGATTCGCCGGCGGTGGTCGAGGAGCTTAAGAAGGGCATGATCGCCGGCGGTGACGACTCGCCGAAATTTCGCGATGCGCCCATTTTCATCAAGGAAGAGCTGACGTTCCCCTATCGCTACGGCTTGGATTTTGAGATCGCCCTGCTGAAGCACGGCGGCAAGGCGAAGGCTTACGCGGGAGCGTTTACCGACTCGCCGCACAGCTCGCGGCAAATCATGGAGCCGCAAACGTATCTTTCGGGCGAGCGCATCCAGCCCATGGCCCTGCCGGACTTCAAGCAAGACTTCAAGAACTACGATAAGTTCGACATCGGCGCCATGGGCGAGTTCGACGTCGCGATCTTGATCGATCAGTATGCGGGGGACACGGCGTCGCACGACCTGTATCCGCACTGGCGCGGCGGTTATTACTACGCGGTGCAGCCGAAGGGGCAGGCATCTTTTTCCTCCATCGGCCTGCTGTATGTCTCGCGCTGGGCCACGCCGGAGGATGCCGACGAGTTTGCCGCAATCTATGCCAAGTCGCTGGCCAAGCGGTACGAGCATGTGCATGGAGTGGCGGAGGCAGGACAGAAGACGCTGGAGGAAGATGATTTGGTTACGCTGCAGAGCCTGCCTGGCAAACATAGCTGGCTGACCGAAGAGGGCGATGTAACCATTGATGCGGAAGGGGACACGGTCATGGTCACGGAGAGTTTGGATGGGGACACGATGAAGATCCTAGAAGGAGAGTTGTTTGCAGAGCCGGTGGGTGCGAATAAGAATTGAGTATTCGTGTCGCTCCGTTTGTCGTTTCGAGCGTCGCGAGAAATCTGCTTCTTTCTCGCTGCCGGCGAGCAACGGATTCCTCGTCGCTGCGCTCCTCGGAATGACAAGCTATAAACCTACCGACAGCCCGCGCTAATCGTCTGTTTTGTATAATCAGCAGTTCATTCCATCCGTTGGGAATCGTCAGGAGGATGTTTGCCGCAAGCGGAAATAGGGATCATTGGAGGCAGCGGGCTGTATTCCATGCCCGGGCTTCGCAAGACGAAAGAAGTCCGGCTGAAAACGCCATTCGGCGCGCCTTCCGACGCTTATGTACTGGGGACGTTGGAAGGGCGCAAAGTCGCGTTTCTGGCGCGCCATGGCCGCGGGCATCGCATTCTGCCCAGCGAACTTAATTTTCGCGCGAACATTCACGGATTCAAGCAACTGGGGGTGGAGCGAATTGTTTCCGTCTCTGCCGTTGGGTCGCTCAAGCAAGAGCATGAGCCGCTGGACTTCGTGATTCCGGATCAATTCTTCGACCGCACACGGCATCGCATCGACACATTTTTTGGAAACGGCGTGGTGGTCCACATCAGCTTCGCGGATCCCATCTGCGGGGAACTGGCAGGGGTGGTGGAAGGCGCTTGCCAGCAGGTGGGAGTGACCGGCAAGCGCGGTGGCACTTACGTTTGCATGGAAGGGCCGCAGTTTTCCACGAAGGCGGAGTCGAACGTGTATCGCAGCTGGGGCATGGATGTGATCGGCATGACTAACTTGCAGGAAGCCAAGCTGGCGCGCGAAGCTGAACTTTGCTACGTGAGCATTTCCATGGTAACTGACTACGACTGCTGGCATCCCGATCACGATGCGGTGACGGTGGATCAGATTGTGACGGTGCTGCTGAAGAACGCGGAGAATGCGACCAAAGTTTTGCGCCAGACCGTAGCGTCCCTGCCTAAAGGGCGGAGTTGCAAATGCGGCTCGGCGCTGGCCCATGCCATCCTGACCGATCCGAAGAAGATTCCGGAAGCCACGCGGCAGAAATTGAAACTCATTCTCGGCAAATATCTAAAGGACAAGAAAGCATGAGCATCCTGGCGGTTGGTTCTATCGCGTTTGATTCCATCGCCACGCCTTCCGGGCGCGTGGACAACATGCTGGGCGGTTCGGCCACGTATTTTTCTCTCTCGGCCAGCTACTTCACGGATGTGCGCGTGGTGGCCGTGGTTGGGGAAGACTTTAACGCCGAGCACGAAAACGTGCTCAAGCGGCGCGGCGTGGATACGCGCGGCATCGAACACGCCAAGGGCAAGACCTTCCGCTGGGGCGGACAGTATCTGGAGAATCTGAACGAGGCCAAAACGGATTTTACCGAGCTGAATGTTTTTGAAAGCTTTCAGCCGCGGATTCCCGCGGAATACAAGGACTCGAAGGTTTTGTTTCTGGGCAATATTCATCCCAGCTTACAGGCCACGGTGCGGCGGGAAATGGACGGAGTGCGCCTGACTGGCGGCGACACCATGAATTTCTGGATTCAGGGTGCGCACAAGGAATTGCTGGAGACGCTGAAGTTGGTGAACGTGCTTTTGATCAACGACGGCGAAGCGAAAATGCTGGCGGGCGAAAAGAGCTTGCCGCGGGCGGCGCAGAAGGTGCTCGCCATGGGGCCGCAGGCGCTGGTGATCAAGCATGGCGAATATGGCGCGACCATATTTTTTCGCGAAGGCGCGTTCGGCATTGGCCGGCATCCTTTCCGGGCGCCAACTTTGCCCATCGACGAAGTGAAGGATCCCACCGGCGCGGGCGATTCCTTTGCCGGCGGGTTCATGGGTTACATTGCTTCCCAGGAGACTTTGAACCGCGAAGTGCTCAAGCGGGCGTTGTTTTACGGCGGCGTGATGGGCTCGTTTGCCGTGGAGCGGTTCGGAACCGAGCGGCTGCAATCGCTAACCCGCGAGGAGATTGAAGCCCGCTTCGCGATTTTCCGCGAACTCACTCACCTCGAATGAAGCAACCTGTAAGCCGGCACTGGGACCCTGAGACCATGCTCGTGGTCTGGCTGGCGGCGTTAGTTTCGCTGGCGTCGTTTTTCTATTGTTTACGGCACGGCACCGTGCTGCTTTACGGCGACGCCGTGGCCCACATCAATATCGCACGCCGGGTGTTCGATTCACGCACCCCGGGACTTCTGCAATTGGGCACGGTGTGGCTCCCGCTGCCGCATCTGCTGATGATTCCATTTCTGCTGTCGGACGCTTGGTGGCAAAGCGGTGCTGGCGGGTCTCTTCCTTCGCTGGCAGCATACATCTTCGGCGCGGTGGGTATTTTTCGCCTGCTGCGTGGCTGCTTAGGCGGCGCTGCCGGCGCGAAGGGAGAGGCGCCGCTTGCGGCGCGCATCGCGGCTTGGCTGGGGGCGGTAGTTTATCTCGCCAACCCGAACCTGATTTACCTGCAAGCCACGGCGATGACGGAATCGCTCTACCTGTGCCTCTTTATTTGGGCGGTGGTTTATTTCAGCGAGTTTGCGCGGGCGACGGAAGACGCGGAGAAGCCAGCGCAGGCGGGTTCGGCACTGCTGAAGTGCGGATTGTGTTTGGCGGGCGCTTGCCTCACTCGTTACGACGGCTGGTTGCTGGCCGTGGTGGCCTGCGGCGCGGCGTTGCTGGTGGTCGCCAGAGCAAAGTCGAACGTTGGGGCACTATGGTTCGGCTGGGCGAAATTTATTTTGCTGGCAGCGGCGGCTCCGGCGCTTTGGCTGGGGTACAACGCGATTGTCTATCGGAATCCGCTGGAATTTGCCAATGGACCGTACTCCGCCAAGGCGATTGAGCTTAAGACCGCGAACCCAGCCTATCCGGCGCATCCGGGCTCGCGGGATTTGGCGGTGGCGGCGAGTTTCTTTCTGAAGTCCGCGGAATTGAACCTGGCGAAAGGCAATTGGGGGAGGTTCTGGTTGGTCTTGGCAGTGGCGGCGTTGGCGGTAGGTGCGGCGCGGGGGTCGCGGCGGCTCTGGCCGTTGCTGCTGCTTTGGGTTCCGCTGCCCTTCTACACGCTCTCGATCGCCTATGGCGGTGTGCCGATTTTTCTGCCGGTGTGGTGGCCGCATTCGATTTACAACGCGCGCTATGGGTTGCAGTTGCTGCCGGCGTTTGCGATCTCTGCCGGGGTTGTGGTCTATTTCGCCGCGGCATGGGCGAAGAATGAGAAAAGCAGATCTGCGGCCGCCGCGGCTTTGGCGATTCTTGTGGCTGCGAGCTATGCGTCGGTTTGGTGGGAACAGCCGATCTGCTTCCGCGAAGCCTGGATCAATTCGCGCTCCCGCCAGACGCTGGAGCGGGAAGTGGCCCGCACTCTCGAAGAGCTTCCGCCGAGCTCGACGCTCCTTATGTATTTGGGCGATCACGTGGGCGCGCTGGAGTTGGCGGGGGTCCCGTTGCGCCGAGTTATCAACGAAGGAAATCATCGCCCCTGGATGCAGCCGTCGGATCCTGAAGGCTTGTGGGAGCGGGCGCTCGCCGACCCGGCGCAGTATGTGGATTTTGTGGTTGCCTTCGACGGCGATGCGACTTCGCTGGCGGTGCCCAAGGAAAAGCTAATTCCGCTGGTCGTTATTCATACCACCGGGCAGCCGCGGGCGGTAGTCTATAGTCCGAAGGGCCGGCTGGTCGCGCCTTGAGACTGGGGCGAGTTTTCGGTTTCTCCCTGAATCATGGATGTTACCTTCCCGCTGCGCGGCCACGAAGGCTCGGCCACGCTGCAGTGATAAAATCCAGTCACTTTCGATGGCAAACGCCTACAAATGAATCCTTCCTTTGCCAATGGTCCATCCGTGACGGTTCCGTTTGTGAAGGCCAGCGCTTGCGGGAACGACTTTCTGATCGTTGACGGCGCACGTGCGCCCGCGGACATTGCCGAATTCAGCCGGCGGATTTGCGAGCGGCACAACGGCGTGGGCGCGGATGGGGTGGAGTGGCTTTTCCCCGCAGCGGACGCCGACGTGAGCGCGCGGCTGTTCAATGCGGACGGTTCGGAAGCGGAGATTTCCGGCAATGGCACGCGCTGCGTGGCGGCTTACTTGTGCGCGGAAAAGGCGTGCGAAAAACTTTCGATCCGCACTGGCTCCGGGTTGAAAACGTGCACTTTAACCGCTCATCGCGATACGCATTACGAGTTCGAGATCGCCATGGGTGAGCCACAAGTGAGCGAAGAATTTGGCCTGCGGCTGGCGTCGCGCGAGGTGCGCGGAATTCCGGTTTCGATGGGCAATCCACACTTTGTGGTCTTTGTGCCGGAGTTTGCGTCCGAGTGGCAGACGGAGGCGGCGGAAATCGGGCGCAATTCTCACTTCAAGCTTGGGATTAATGTTGAGTTTGTTGTGGTTCGAGACAAACAGAATATTGAGGTGAGATTTTTCGAGCGCGGTGTCGGGGAGACGCAGTCCTCGGGCACAGGGTCGTGCGCCTCGGCGGTGGCCGCGATTTTCAGCCGACGCGCCGAATCGCCAGTGTGCGTGCGTGCGCCCGGCGGATCGCAAGTGGTGCGTTGGGAGCAACAGGTGTTCTTGCGGGGCGCGGCGCGGCTGGTGTGCCGGGGAGAATTCCTGGTTTAGCGAGAACGTTGTCATTCAGAACGCCGGTTCTCGGTGTGCGGGATCTGCTTTTTGGCGCGAGGTTAAGACGGAAGCGGGTTCGCCGCTTCGCGGAATGACAATGCGGGATGTTGTTTCAGAGGGAGTCAGAATGCCGCCAACGCCGGACACTTCGCGCATCAAGCCTCCCGCCCTGCAGTGTGGAGACACGGTCGGGATTGTGGCTCCGGCGAGCAACATTAAGCGCGACCTGCTCGACGCGGGCTGCAAGCGGTTGCGCAACCTGGGCTACAAGTCTTTCTATTTCGATTCCATCCTAGAGCAAGATTTGTATTTTGCCGGCTCGGTGGAACGGCGGGCGCGGGAATTGGAAGAAATGTTTGTGCGTGACGAGGTGCGGGCGATCATTTGCGCACGCGGAGGGTATGGAGCGAATTATCTTCTGGGCGTGCTCGACCGCATGAAAATCGAGCGCCATCCCAAGATATTTTGCGGCTACAGCGACATCACGACGCTGCTGACGCATTTTTCTGACGTGGCCGGCTTTGTGACTTTTCATGGCCCAATGATCACGAAAGATTTCGCGCGGGAGGGCGGCCTCGACCTGGCATCCTGGGAAGCGGCGCTGGGCGGGAATGCGGAATGGTCGCTGGACCTGGGCGCCGGTTCCGGCGTGAAGCCGCTGGTCGAAGGTTCCGCCGAAGGGATTCTCTACGGCGGCTGTCTTTCCCTCTTGGTGGCGTCGTTGGGCACGCCCTACGAAATCCAGACCGCGGGCACGATTCTTTTTCTGGAGGATGTCGCCGAACGGCCTTTCCGGATTGACCGCATGCTCATGCAGCTAAAGCTGGCCGGCAAGCTGGCCGATGTGCGCGGCATTGTCTTCGGCGAAATGCTGGAGTGCGCGCAGAACGAAAACCAAGGTTACACTTTGGAAGAAGTAATATTGCGAGTGGTGGGCGATCTGGGGATTCCGGTCGCATTGGGCCTGCGCTCGGGGCATGTATCGCAGCGGAATGTTACGCTGCCCGTTGGGGTGCGTGCGGCGTTGAGCGTGGGCGGGGAAATGAGTTTGCGGATATTGGAATCCGCGACCGCCGCTCCCACGGCCTCGGCGGGATTATGAAGCATATTCACTTGATCGGCATTTGCGGCACAGCCATGGCGTCGCTGGCTGGGATGCTGCGGGAGCGCGGTTTTCGCGTGACCGGCTCGGATGCAGCGGCGTATCCGCCGATGTCGGATTATCTGGCCTCGCTGGGAATCGGGCTAGCCCAGCCGTTCGCGGTGGAGAACCTGGAGCCGCGTCCGGACTTGGTCGTCGTTGGCAACGCGATTTCCCGCGGCAATGTCGAGCTGGAACACGTGCTCGACAGGCGAATTCCGTTCGTTTCGCTGCCGCAGATATTGCACGACGAGTTTCTCGTCGGCAAAGAGGTATTGGTGGTTGCCGGAACGCACGGCAAGACGACGACTACTTCCATGCTGGCGTGGATTTTTGATAGTGCCGGTCTGCAGCCGACCTTCTTGATCGGCGGGATTGCGGAGAATTTTGGCGGCAGTTTTCGCCTGGGGCAGGGTGAACATTTCATCCTCGAGGGCGACGAGTACGACACTGCGTTTTTCGACAAAGGCCCGAAGTTCCTGCACTACTTTCCGGACGCGCTAATCCTGACATCGGTCGAATTCGACCATGCCGATATTTATAAAGATTTGGATGCGGTGGAAACGGCGTTCAAACGCCTGGTGAATCTGATTCCGCGGCGCGGACGCATTTTCGCTTTCGATCGCGGCGCCAGTGTTGAGCGTTGCATCGCACGGGCGTTTTGTCCCGTGGAACGCTACGGTTCGTCCGCCGGCGCGAACTGGCGGATTGCCGATCTGCGCCTCGGTCCCGGCCGCACTACCTGGACGGTGCTGCACAATGAACAGCCATGGGCTGAGTTCGAATTTCCTCTGGCGGGCGAGTACAACGTCTGGAATGCCACGGCGGCCGCGGTATTGGCGGCGGAGTATGGGATTTCGAAAGAGGCAATTGCAAGCGCGCTGAAGACCTTCAAGAGCGTGAAGCGGCGGCTCGAAGTGCGGGCGGAAGTCAACGGCATCACTATTATCGACGACTTTGCCCATCATCCCACGGCCATCGCGGGCACGCTGACGGCGCTGCGCTCGCGTTATTCCGGTGCGCGGCTGTGGGTAATTCTAGAGCCGCGGTCGAATACGCTGCGGCGCAATGTTTTGCAAAATGATTTGGCGAAGAGCCTGGCGCTGGCCGATGAAGTGATTGTCGCCAACGTGTTCAAGTCCGAGTCGATTCCCGAGGCTGAGCGTCTCGATCTGAACGCGCTGGCAGCGCAAGTCTTGCGGCTGGGCCGCTCGGCGAGAATCCTGCCGGACGCCGATGCCATTGTCCAATTGGCGGCTCCCGAGATGCGCACCGGGGATGTCGTGGCCATTCTCTCCAACGGCGGATTCGGCGGAATTTACGAGAAGCTGCCGCAGCAATTGAAGACGCCGGCGGCGGGAGCGGCCGAGCGGCCTCGAAACAAAGACGGGGCTGGAGCTTCGGCAAAAGCGTGAGCCTTCGTCTTCCTCTACGAATCGTTCGTGCAGTTCTCCTTCTTTCCTGTGTTGCGAACGCGGCTGAGCGCGTCGACTACGACCAGGTTCGTCTGGCGATCGCGACCAGCTATACGATCTGGCTAACGCATCCCGAGCAGCACATCGTTCGCGTGGAGGTTGTCTTGCCGGCGGGACCCCCAACGCGGGAGTTGCAACTGCCGGTTTGGAATGCGCTCTATCAGGTGCGCGAGTTTTCGCAATTTGTGAACTGGGTGCGTGCGAAAGACGGCGAAGGCAAGCCGATTCCGGTGCGGCAAGTCGATAAGAGCCGCTGGCATATCAACAGCGCACAGAACGGCGCGTCCGTGGAATATGAAATCGTCGCCAACGAGCCCGGTCCCTACGGCGCGCAACTGAATGCGCATCACGCCTTTTTCAATCTCGCCGAAATTCTGATGTATCCCGTGAACGCGCGGGCTTCTCCAATGTTGGTCAGGTGGAACGATGTTCCTCCGGGTTGGCGGGTCGCGACAGCTCTTCCTGAAGCCGCTCCCTTTGCCTTTACCGCCGACAACTACGATCTCCTCGTGGACGCCCCAATAGAGATCAGCGATTTTCAAGAGAGCGATTTCGCGCAAGGGGGAGGCAATTACCGCGTGGTAGTGGACGCGGACCGCGGCGACTACAAAATGGACAGCGTTGTTGCCATGGTGCGGCGCGTGGTGGAGGCGGAGACGGCCTGGATGAATGACCGCCCCTTCGATACCTATTTATTCATTTATCATTTTCCGCGCGATCCGGGTGGCGGTGGCATGGAGCACGCGTTTTCCACGGCGATTGATGTGAATGCACAAGTGCTGGCCACCGACCCGCAAGCTTTGGCGGACGTGACCGCGCACGAGTTTTTTCATCTATGGAACGTGAAGCGCATCCGGCCGCAATCGCTGCAACCCGTGGATTACACCAAGGAGAATTACAGCGACGTTTTGTGGTTCAGCGAGGGCGTAACCAACACGGTCGAAGACTACATTTTGCTGCGCGCTGGATTCATGGACGAGAAGGGCTACCTGAACCGCTTGGCCGGCGACATTGAAGGCCTCGAACGCCGTCCCGCCCACCTCACCCAGTCGGCGGAAGAATCGAGTCTCGATGCCTGGCTGGAAAAGTATCCCGCGTACCGGCAGCCGGGGCGCAGCATTTCGTATTACGACAAAGGGAATCTGCTGGGCGTGATGCTCGATCTGGAGGTGCGCCAGGCCAGCCGCGGCGCGGCGTCTCTGCGCGACGTTCTGCAGTGGATGAACCAGAATTACGCGCGCCAAGGCCGCAGTTTTCCTGATTCCGATGGAGTGCGGCAAGCCGCCGAAGCGGTTAGCCACGCTGACCTGCAATGGTTTTTCCAGAAATACGTTGCCGGAACTGACGAGATTCCGTGGAATGATTTTTTTCAGACGGTCGGCTTGCGGGTTGTGCGTAGCAGCAACCGGTTCGCGGATCTGGGCTTCGGCACCAGCCAGAGTGCGGGCGCGCCGCCCGCGGTCAGCGTGCTTGACCCCGACAGCGAGGCCGCGCGCTCGGGATTAGCCGTGGGGGATTCCGTCCTGGAAATCAATGGCCGGGTTGCCAGCTCGGACTATCGTGCGCAACTGGCGGCGGTGCGGGCGGGGGAAAAGCTGCGCCTGCGAGTGCGCAATGACCGCGGTGAGCACGAAGTCACGTGGAAAATAGGAAGCCGGGAACAAGTCGATTACGAAATAAAGGATATGGACATGGTGACGCCGCAGCAGAAGGCTCGCCGGGCCGCGTGGCTGAGCGGCGAAGATCAGCCATCGCAAACTCTGCCGTCAGGAGGAACGCGGTGATTCGCACCTTGCTCATGCTCGGATTCTGGACGGCCTTGCTGCCGTTCGCCGCCCTGCTGGGTTTCCCCTGGACGTTGCTCACCGGCGATGTCCGCTTCCTCTATCGCCTGGGAATGTGGGGAGCTTTTGCCGGCGTGCGGATCGCCGGCGTGCGGGTGCGCACTAAGGGCTTGGAGAGTATCGACCCAGCGCGCACGTATATTTTCATGGTCAATCACGTATCGAACATCGACCCTCCTCTGTTGCTGCCGCTGATTCCGCGCCGGACTTCGGTGATGGCGAAAAAGGAATTGTTCAGCATTCCGCTGCTGGGGAAGACCATGCGCCTGGGCAGGCTGGTGCCGGTGGACCGTGGAAACCGGGACGCCGGAATTGCCGCGGTGCGGGCCGCCGCGGAGGTCATCCGTCAAGGCGTCAACATGACGATCTACGTCGAAGGCGGCCGCTCGTTCGACGGCAAACTGCTCCCGTTCAAAAAAGGCCCATTTTACCTCGCGGAAGAATGCTCGGTGCCCGTGGTGCCGGTCACCATCTCCGGCACGCACTACGTCATGCCCAAACGGAGATTCGCCATCCGGCCAGGGACGGTGGAAGTGATCTTCCACGACCCCATTGAACCCAACGATTTTGGCAGCCGCGAGAACTTGATGGCGAAAGTGCGCACTGCGATTAACCGCGGCTTGCCGGCGGAGTATCAAGAATCCCCGGGAAGCGAGACCGAAGATACTCAGGCGCAATCCGCGTCATGATGATCGCTTTCTCTCAGCTCTTGCCCGTCATGGCTCGCACCGCGCGCGCAATTTCCGGCAAGCGAGTTAGTACGGCGGAATATTTCAGCCAGAGCTTGTGATCCACCGCGGGAGCGCCGCTGACAATCGCGCCCGCGTCCACATCGCCGGAGACACCGCTCTGCGGGGTCACGATCGCGCCGTCGCCAATTTTGCAATGGCCGACAACTCCCACTTGCCCGGTAAGAATCACGTTCCTGCCAACGTCGGTTGAGCCGGCCAAGCCAACCTGGGCGCATAGCAACGTGTTCTCCCCGACGTGCGAACCATGGCCGACTTGCACCAGATTGTCGATCTTCACGCCGCTATCGATCTGAGTTTTGCCCACGCTGGCCCGGTCGATGCAGGCGTTGGCTTGAATCTCGACGTCGTCTCCAATGATGACCGCCTCGGGCTGTACGATCTTGTGCCAGCGGCCGGCATCGTCCTTGGCAAAGCCAAAGCCATCGGCGCCGATGACCACGCCATTCTGCAGGATCACGCGGTCGCCGATCCGGCAATTCTCCCGGACTACGGCGTGGGAATGCGCCAAAAAGTTGTTGCCGATTTTTGTTCCGTGGTAGATCACTACATGCGCCAAAAGAACGGCATCGGCCCCGATTTCGGCGTCGCGCTCAACCACCACGTAAGGGCCGATGTGGGCGCGGGGGCCGATGCGGGCGGACGCGTGCACGACGGCCGTAGGATGCACGCCCGCTTCGTAGCGCGGCGGCGCATGAAACAAAGCAGTGGCGCGGGCGAAATCCAGATAGGGATTCTTGCTCCGCAGCATGGCCGTGGAAATCGCGGGAGCGTCCTCGTCCAACAAAACCGCGGAAGCGTGCGTGGTCTTGGCTGCCGAGGTGTACTTAGGATTGGCCACGAAAGCGAGTTGCCCAGCTGTTGCTTCCTTGATGCCGGCTACGCCGGTGATTTCAGTTTCAGGGGAACCATTTTCCAAACGCGCGCCCAGGGCAGCGGCAAGCTGTGCAAGTTTCATAGGGTTATCCGCAGTAGAAAAGTCCGAGGGTGATTGTAACGGAGGAGGAGGTCGTTGCGCGGCGATTGGTTTTGCGAACGGAAGTGGTCGGCGGTTCGTCGAGCCGCCGCCGCAACCCAGCGCGCCCGCGCACCAAAGGGCCAGAGGTCCGAATGGAATGAGTCAGTGCCAGGCGGATTTTGACACTACCAGAGGGCGCTGCTACCATCGAAACTTAGTCAACAAGCTCCCACCACCTTTGCCGTCCCCGTCGTCTAGCCTGGCCTAGGACATCGCCCTTTCACGGCGGTAACACGGGTTCAAATCCCGTCGGGGAC